>MDTC01047252.1_pt1 | contig 33582 bp, 18 predicted proteins | sample 811181 | NCBI WGS metagenome assembly MDTC01 (sample SAMN05326644, study PRJNA326480) | marine metagenome | isolation source: seawater | place: Pacific Ocean: North | collected 2011
AAGGTCGCAGGTTCAAATCCTGCCCCCGTAACCAATGAAGGCCCTGAAGTTCAACGACTTCGGGGCCTTCTCCTGTGCGGTTGTCCGCCGAAAGCTCTGGGCTTCCCGGCGGGGGCAGCCGCGGCTTCGCCGAAGATCTGAACCGAGAGATTGGCAACATCGACATAGTTGCGGGCAGCCAGATCGGGGTTGTCTCCGGTGGTGACCCGGACAGTGATCTGCTGCAGCCGGCCGTTGGTTCCGTTGTCGGCCACGTGGTTGATGCGAATGCGGTCGAGCACGTGGCCCCCGGGTTCGAGGGCAAGCATGGTCCGCTGGGGCGCGGTGGTGGTGTTCGGTTGCGTGATGTAGGTGAAGGTTCCGATGTCGTCATCGAAGGCGTTGGCAAACACGTTGTTCACGGTGCGCACCGGTCCGGGAAGAACCTTGCCGGCGACGATATCGAGCTTGGTCTCGAAGTTCGCGTAAGCCTCGATCTCACGGATGGTCCAATGCTTGAAGGGGCCTTCGTTGGTCCACTCCAACTCGATCGCCGTCGCGCCGGGAACCGGGTCGAACATGACAGAGTAAAACCCGTCGTGATCGGTGCCGAGGTGCTCGATGGTGTTGCCCTTGACCACGGACTGGGACAAGGGTCGCCCGCTGGACTTGAGGTAGGCGAGCAGGTTGGCCATCTGGTCGATGGTGATGGCAGCTTCGAGGCCTTCGGGCATGAGCGAGCGTCCGGCCGACTCCAGCGAGGCCAACTGCGAACGCGGAATCTTGGTGCGCGCCCCGTCGATGCTGACGAGCGTGATGGCTGCACTCGTCTCTTCCACCACCGCCCCGGCGAGGGTGCGGCCGTCCCTGATCTTGGCGATAAACTGCATCCAGGTCGCCTCGATCGCGCGATTGGGATCGAGGATGGCCGTGAGGAAGGTGAGCGGGGTCCGGTTGCTCAGCGCCGCCAGGTTCGGGCCGATCACGTTGCCGACGCCCTCGAGGCGGTGGCAGGCTGCACAGTGAGTTCCGAAAAGGGTCCGGCCCTTATTGCGGTCTCCGGCCTTCGCGAGGGCAGGGGTGTATTTCGCAATCACCGCCGCGCGGTCCGCACTGGTGGCACCACCGAGCAACCCGGTGGCTCGCTTGCGGATCGACTCGTTCTCGTGGCGCAGCAGCAACTGTCGGCGGCTGACGTCGAGGGAAGCGGTCAGCTCGCCGTTATCGGCCATCGCATCGAGGAAGACGCCGGTGAGTTTGGGCCGGGCCAGCAGGGCGTCGATCGTGGCGCTGCGCACGGCCGGTCCGCGTTCGGACCAACCAGCCAGGAGGCCGCGGGCCGCGTCGGTGTCATCGTGGCGCAGGAGGGACTTGGTGGCCGCTACCTGTAGTTCGATCGGGGTGGTCAAATTCAGGAGGGCGGCGAAACGGTCCGCATCGTCGCTGGGATCGGCAGCTCGTTCGATCAATTGCAGTGCGGCGAGCCGGCTGGTCAGCTCGGCCTTCTCGTCGTCGACCAGGGTGCGCGCACCTGCGAGCATGGGCCCGACCTTGGCGCGTATGGCGGGGTCGTTGCCAACGGCTTCGAGGAGACGAGTGGCGGCGATGAGCTTCCAGGCCTCGTAGCGCTGACCGCTGGCAGGCTTGGCGGCGATGCGAGCCAGGACCGGCGGCACGAATTTCCGGGCATCCTCGCCGAGCATGCCCATCAGTTCGGTGCTGAGGGCGGAGGTGACCGGAGTGCGGTTCATGCCGAGCACCGCCAGCAGGACTTCGTCGGGGAACTCGCCCGCCGAGGTGAGGGCCGCGGCCCGCAGGTAGGGACGATCAGCGTTCTTCACCAGGAACCCTCCCAGGGCCTGGCCCGCCCGTGGGTCCTTCCATGCGCCGAGGGCGTAGGCGGCCTGTCGTTGCACATGTGCGTCGTCATCGTCGAGCAAGGCGATCGCCCGCTGCCCCAGCGCCGGATCGCTGTTCAGCACCGGCGCGCCCACCCGCAGGGCGTTGCGCCGCACGCCGGGATGGGCATCGTCGAGACCGATCTTCGTCGACTGGGCGGAAAGCGCATCCAGGTCGGCAAGAGCGCTCAGGGCCTGGGCCCGGGCGGCGGGATGCCTGCTTCGCAACACCCTGGCCAGGGCCGGGATCGCTTTGCGTTGCTCGCCCTTCTCGAGCCAGGTCAGCATCATGTGTGCGGTGTCGCGCTGCCAGCCGTTGGAGGAGTCGAGCGCCACCGCGAGTTCGGCGGGCTTCTTCCCGGTCAACCTGGCCTGTCTGGGCAACTTCGCCCCGGTGGGGAAGACCTTGTAGATTCGTCCCCGGTCGTGGCCGGCACGCAGTCGCCCGTCGGCGATCATTTCCCGCTCCAGGGTGTCGTCGATCCACTCCGGGTGTTCGATGACGAGACGGTAGAGATCCGCTATGTACATCCCGCCATCCGGTCCGGTGCGGATGGCGGCGGGGCGAAACCACGAATCCGAACTGCGCAGGAACTCGCTGCGGGCCTCGTCACTGGCGCGCGCGGTTTCCATCAGAACGCCGTTCCACGTGATGACCTCGCGGTGGACGCAATTGTGAACCGGGCAGGAAAAGTAGACCGAGGGTTCGACCAGGGCATCAAACAGCGAGTCACGATAGAAGGTGTAGCCGCAGGCGGAGGTGAGCTTGCCCGGCGATCCGGCGGGCGGGGGGCTGTAGCCGCTGTAGTGACTGAGCACACGGCTGACCGGGTAGAGGTCGATCACCCCTGTGAGGGCATGGCGAACCGGGGGCTGGGAGACCTTCGGGTTGCGGCGAATGTCGTAATCCTCCAGCGCGATCTGCCAGCCGTTGGAGTTGTTGCCCGCCACCCAGTTGCCCCAGTCGTCGCGATTGCGTCCATGCTGGGTCACTCCAGTGACCCGTTCCAATTCACCGGTGTCCGGCTTGATCCGCAAGTCGAAGCCGCCGAGGGCGAGCTTCCTGCCGGATCTGGTAGCGCGGATCGTTCCGCCGCTGTCGCCGTTGGCAACGTAAACCCACCCGTCGAGTCCCCACACCAGCCCGTTGCCGCGGTGTTGCTCGTTGCCGAGGCCGAATCCTTCGTAGAGGACCTCCTGGTGATCGGCCCGGCCGTCGCCGGTGGTGTCGCGCAGGAACCAGATGCTGGGTGGGGCCACCGCCAGCACGCCATCGCGCCAGGGGAGCACGGTGTTGGCGGTCTCGAGTCCCTCGGCGAAGAGAGTGCGCTCGTCGTAGCGGCCGTCCCCGTCGGTGTCGGTGAGAGCGACGATCCGTCCCCCGGGTTTGCCCTTGTGATCGAGGCCCATGGGGTAATCCGCCATCTCGGCCACCCACATCCGTCCATCCGGTCCCCAGGCCACATCAACCGGGTCCATCACGAGGGGTTCGGCGGCCACCAGTGCCACCTCGAACCCGGGTCGCACCTGCATGGCGCGCAGGGATGCCGTCGCGGTTCGCGGTTGATTGACCTGGTCGCCCAGGAGCTCGCCAAAGCTGCGCTGGTCGATGTGGTGCGGCATGATCGCGCCGGTATCTTCGTTCTGCCAGTAGAGATGTCCCCGCTTGATCCACGCTCCGTTGTTGGTGCCGTCCTTGCGCACGATGGGTGCCAGCACCGTGCGCACGCGGGTGTGCTGCTCACCCACTCCGTCGCCCTGGCGCCTGCCATGAAGGCCCTTCCGGGACCAGCCGGTCTGGAGTGAATCGAACATCCAGGTGCCGTAGCGCTCGCCGTTGGAGAAGATGACGTCCTGCTGGCCGTCGTCATCGATATCGGCGAAGCGCAGTCCCGCGTCGCCACCTGACTCCGTCACAATCGAGGATCCCTCCGGCAGTCCGAAGGGAAGCTTCTCCCAGCCTTCCTTCCCGAGGCGATAAACCGCGGACTGTGCGGGTATTCCGACGATCAATTCACAGATTCCGTCGCCATCGACATCGCGCAGGCGCACGCCCCCGTCGGCGCCCTTCCGGTGTGTTGTCACCCTGGCCAGTCCCGCCACCAGCGACGGGTCGGCCACCCAGGCCCTGCCGTCGAAGAGCCAGGCACGGTTCACTCCACGCTCGTCTGTTTCGATTGCGGCCGCCCGTCCACTTCCATCGAGGATTCCGAAGCGCAGGGCGGGTGTGATGAGAGTCGGGAAGGGAGCCTCGTGCCAGGATTGCTTCTTCGCATCCCAGATCCGGCTCAGCCTGGTCCTGGCGTTGCCGATGACCACGTCCATGTAGCCGTCGCCGTCGATGTCAAGGATCCGCACGCCATTGTCACCACCCCTGGTATCGCGCAGGGGATGACCGGCCAGCATGTGCTTGACCATGCGGTCGTCCATCTCCCGCATGGTGAGGAACTTCACCTTCCTGCCGTGGGTGCGGGCGGCATGATCGACGATCTCGACCATTTGTTCGTTGCGCATCCAGCCGCCAGCGTGGAAGCACAGCGAGACCGCGCCCTTCTTGGCCACGGTGGCGTCCACCGCCGCCTTGAAGTCGGCGATGGTGATCGGATTCTGGGCCCCGTGCAACGCCTGACCGGTGTAGTCGTTGGGGTAGACGAACGGGACCTCCCAGATCAGGTTCCCGACCGTGAACGGATAAGGGTAATCTTCGATGTAATTGACGAAGCCCGTCATGAGGTACTTGGAAAAGCGCCCCCCGCCGACGGGGTCGTCCTCGAAGATCGAGCGTGGCAGTTCCCGGTCCGTCGGCGTGAAGACGATGCCCACGCTGGTGCTGGAGGACATGAAATGCCCCGCTTCGCTCACGCCGTTGAGGATCTCCGCGTAGGCGCGGGGGCTCGGCGTGTTCTGACCGTCCATGCAGGGGAAGCGAAAGCCCACCGAGCGGTTGTTGGGGATGGCGGACAGGAGGTCGACGCAGCGGTGATAATCGGTGGCGGCCCGGGCGAAATCGAGGTGATGCAGGAGCGGACAGGGATGACTCAGGGTGTGGGTTTCCAGCGAGACGCCCTGGCCGAGCAGCCACTGCATGTTGGAATGAGTGGGATCCGGACGATTGCAGGTGATGCTGACCGGACCACGGCCGTCGATGAGCTTGAGCCGATCGATGATCGGGCTCAGATAGTTGCGGAAGTGCTGGCCGTCGCCCGACATGTCATCGATGGCGAGCACGGCCACCCCGTGCACTCCCTTTTCGCCAATCCACTGTGGCGTAATGAGCTTGGGCGACTCGCGGTGGAGCTGCCACGGATTGTTCGGTTCATCGAGGTGCACCAGGCGATTGCCATCGGCTGCCCACACTGGAGAAGGGCAGAGCAAAAGGAACACCACGGTTGTTAGAGGAAGAGCAGTTCGCGTCATGCTGGGTTCGAGGTCTCAGGAGGTGCGTGGACGATTTCCGCGGGACGCGGAGAACGAATGTTCGGTGGAAGACTGTGACAGAGAGACGAGGATAGCAATCCGGATGATTGCGGGCGCCCCTGAGCAGAGGCACCCGTGCGTTGTCCCGCAGTTCCTCGTGTTCACGGGACAGTGACTACAACGTTGTCCAGTTACCATCCCGCGAAGGGGTTGGGATCGAAGTCGTCAGAATTGAGGCGAAATTCGAAGTGGATATTCTGTCCCGAAAAGGGAATTCCCAGCAGTGATTTGACAATTGAAGAATTTACTCATATCCCATAGATAAGGTGGATGGGCAATGGCACGATACGGTTGCCTTGTTGGCTGAAAGTTTCTGGGAAAAGTAATCGATATTTCCGGGAGTCAGCTTCGGCACCTTGATGCTTTTCCTGTTGTTGATGTCTCGAATCAACCAGAACAAATAACCTGCCTGCACCCCACCAACCCTGCCTCCCGGATCGCCATCCGGGATGGCCCCAAGAAGGGAATTTCTGGCAGTAGAAATTCCCGCAACTAATCGCCCGGAAGAAATAATGCAAACCGGAGAGATCAGGAATTGAAGACACCCAGAACATTCCTGTGGTGCGCAGCGTTGGCCTGCTCCCTGGCGGAGTCGAGCAACGGAGAGCTTGTCGCGGCCAAGGGTGTGGCCGTTACTCCGTTTGCGACTGAGGACCAGTTGTCCAATCCCGCCAGTATCGACGTCGACGATCGCGGACGAGTCTGGGTGGGCGAGGCGATCAACTACCGCAAGAAGGACCGCAAGGAAGGCGACCGTATATTGATTCTGGAGGATAGCAACGGAGATGGCCGGAGCGACAAGACCAAGGTGTTTTACCAGGACCCCGACATCGATGGCGTACATGGGGTCTGTGTGCTGGGCAACAAGGTGATTGTCTCGGCCCCGGACAGGATCCTTTTGCTCACCGACGACGACGGCGACGACAAGGCGGAGGCAAAGGAATTACTGTTCAGGGGAAAGGTCTTGCATCCGGTCCAGGGTCAGCATGACCACGCGATCCATGCCGTCATGTTCGGGCCTGACGGGCGGCTTTACTTTAACTTCGGTAACTTCAATGCCGGGCTGTGGCGTGCGGACGGCACCCTGGTGAAGGACGTTTTCGGCAACCCCGTGGACAACAGCCGCAAGCCTTATCAGGAAGGCATGGTCATTCGCTGCGAGATGGATGGCAGCCAAGTCGAGGTGCTCGGCTGCAACTTCCGCAACAACTGGGAGGTGACGGTCGATTCCTTCGGTTCCATGTGGCAGTCGGACAACGACAATGGATCCAGTTCCTGCCGTGTGAACTTCGTCATGGAATACGGCAATTACGGATACCGGGAGGAAATGACAGGACTGGGATACCAGAGCAAGCGCACCAACATGGAAGCCACCATGCAGCGCCGCATGTGGCACCAGAACGATCCCGGTGTGGTGCCGAATCTGCTCATCACCGGAGGGGGCGCACCCACCGGAATACTCGTCTACGAGGGCAACCTCTTGCCGAAGCCCTTTCGCGACCAGATGATTCATGCCGAGCCCGGGCGCAATGTGGTCTGGGCATTTCCCACCAAGCAGGCCGGGGCCGGCTACACTGCACGCATCACCAACCTGGTTCACAGCCAGGGAGATCGCAACTATCGTCCCTCCGACGTTTCGGTGGCTCCGGATGGCTCCCTCATCATCGCCGACTGGTTCGATCCGGTGGACTGCTGCCATCGCACCATCAACGATGCGGGCCGGATCTTCCGGGTGGCACCTCCGGGCCATGCCTATGTGGTGCCTGACTTTGATTTCAAGACGCCCGCAGGTGCGGCCAAGGCACTGCGAAACCCCAACCTGTCCGTCCGCTACAAGGCATGGACGGCCTTGCATGCCATGCAGGAAAAGGCCCGGCCCGCCCTGCGGAAGATGGCGACCGATGAAAACCCGCGTTTCCGGGCCCGCGCCTTGTGGGCCCTGGCCGCGATCAAGGACGGTGCCCAGGAGGCCATTGAGGTGGCATTGCAGGACGAAGACGCCAATCTGCGGGCTCTCGCCCTCCGCATCGCCCGGCGTCATGGTATGGCCATCGAGCCTTTGGTGCGTCGCATGGTTCGCGACGAGTCCGCCTTGGTTCGCCGGGAATGCGCCGTGTCCCTGCATCGCGTGGCCACTTCCGAGGCTGCCGGGTTGTGGGCCGAGCTCGCCCTCCAGCACGATGGCAGGGATCGTTGGTACCTGGAGGCTCTCGGCATTGGAGAGAAAGGAAACAAAACGGCCTGTTTCAACGCATGGCTCAAGAAAGTTGGCGATGACTGGAAGGCCCCGGCGGGTCGCGACATTGTGTGGCGTTCGCGGGCCCCGGAAGCCGCCGGGTTGCTGGCAAAGTTGGTTCTGGATCCCAAGGTGCCGGAGTCAGAGCACCCTCGTCTCATGCGCGCCTTTGACTTTCATTCCGGCAAAGCCAGGGAAGACGCTCTGGCCATCCTGTTGCTGGACCTGGATGCGCCGACCGAGCCCAAGACGGAGGGAAGGCGCTAAACGGCAAGCCAGGGAAGGACCTGGTGGGACTGCTGATACATCGGTTCTAGGCGGAGGACATCATTCAAGAAGCGGAGGAAATGATATCGCCGCGGATCTGGGCAGTCATGCCACTTCCCCTGCTTCCGGTGGTGTGGCAGGGCCGGGGCTTCATGAAACCGCTTCCTGTCTTTCTTGCGCTCTTTGCCTGTGCCGCCCTTCCTGCCTGTTCCGGCGCCTTGACGAAAAACCAGTTTTCTTTCAGGATCTTGAGGTTCCTGTGAATGGAACGCCAAATCCAAGACAAAATCGAAGTGCGAGATGAGCAACGATCCTAATTCGGGCCAGCCAATTGAAGCGAGTCAGCTGGGTGAGGAGCCCGCCAGCGTGATCCCCATGCGAGACGGGAACCATTTCCTGCTGCGTCGGACATTCCTGAAGATATTTGGCCAGTCATTCCATGTCTACGATGCGAATGACCAGGTCTGTTTCTTCGCCAAACTCAAGGCCTTCAAGCTGAAAGAGGATATTAGTATCTATGCTGAGACGACCCAGCAGAACGAGCTGCTGAGAATCCAAGCTCGCAGCGTGATCGACTTTGGTGCGACTTACGACATTATCGATTCTGCACAGAACCTCAAGGTGGGTGCCTTGCGCCGCAAGGGATTGAAGTCGATTCTTCGTGACTCGTGGCTCATCCTGGGTGTGAATGATGAGGAAATCGGAACGCTCACGGAGAGTGGCAGTGGTGGCATGGCACTCCTTCGGCGACTTGGTGAGTTCGGGACCCTGATCATGCCGCAGACATTCATCGCAGAAGTCAATGGCCAGCAGGTCGCCTCTTTTCGTCAAAGGCGTAATCCATTTATTGCCAAGCTGGATCTGGATTTCTCTATGGATTCCCAGCAGTTGCTCGATCGACGGATGGGAATCGCTGCGGCGATTCTGATAGGAGCCATCGAGGGCCGTCAGAATTAGAGACTGTTTTGAATGGACGTCTACTGTGAGAATTGCGGGCATCTATTTCAGATCCCCGAGTCCATGAAGGGGGGCATGTTCAACTGCCCCGAATGCAGAAAACTACAATCGGCGGGACGTCATTGGCACGACAGTATCTGGTCCGCCTGTTACTGGGGCGGCGTGGTTCTGGGAAGTGGTCTGGGGATTGCTGCCATCCTCAACGACCAGATGTCACTCGGTATTGCCATCCTGGCAGTCACGGGAATCACCGCAGCGATCGCTTCTGTCTGGGGGTGAATCAGGCAGGGGTTTAGAAATCGGAGCCCTGATGAAAAAGCGAATTCCTTTCAGGAAGCACCTTCTCCTCTTGCTTGCGGCCGTCCTTGCCGGGGGGGACGGATGGGCGGCCCGGCCTCTTCCGGTTCAAAAAGGGGATAGTATCGTTATTATCGGAAACACCTTTGCCGAGCGCATGCAGCTTTTCGGCTATTTCGAGACTTTCCTGCACTGTCGTTTTCCTGACCACCGACTGCGGGTGCGTCATATGGGCTGGTCGGCGGACGAGGTGGACCGGAGAATCCGTCCCAAGGGTTTTCCCGACCTGTTCGCGGAACTCGAAGGACACCGCGCGGACATTCTGTTCCTTTGTTTCGGGTTCAATGAGTCCTTCGCCGGTGCCGCTGGCGTCGAGCATTATCAGGCCGCACTGGTAAAGTTGATCAGGGATCTGCAGGGGCAACAGTTCAACGGCAACGCCGCGCCGCGCATAGTCGTGGTTTCGCCACTGGCCCTTGAATCAAGGCACGGGGTTGCCGCCGGTGACACCGTGCACAACGGCAACCTGGAATTATACTCGGCGGCCTCGGCCCGGGCGGCTGGGCAGGCCGGGGCACGGTTCCTGAACCTGTATGCGTCCACTTCTGAGTGGATCGCGGGGCATCCCGGCGGGAGACTCACCTTCAACGGTATTCACCTCAGCGAATACGGTGACTGGGTGGTGAGCCGCATGATGGCACGCGGCCTTGAACTGATTGGTGATACTGATGCGGCGGAGGCGGCGGAGGCGGTGGATGACGGCGATAGCGCTGAGAAATTACGGCGCCTGGTCTACGAGAAGAACCATCACTATTTCACCTGGTGGCATCCGCCCAATGCTTCCTACATCCATGGTCGTCGCAATAAGACCCGCGGTGCCATGCACCTGGAGGAGGAACGCAGGCATCGCAGGTTGCTGGTCAAGGCTGCCGATGAGGATCTCTGGGCCATTAAGAAGCCTGATCCGGCGAGCGTGTGGGAAAGGGAGCCAGTGGAGGGCAGGCCAATCTGGTTTCCAACCCCAAAGAGCCGTGCCATCCCGGGTGTGGACAAGCCGGCACAGTGGGAGGTGAAGGCCGATGGTTCACCGGACAAGCACCTGCGGTCCCCGCAGGAGCAGCTTGGATTGTTCAAGGTCGCCGAGGGTTATCAGGTCAACCTCTTTGCCTCGGAAGTGCGTTTTCCGATCGCTAATCCCTTTGCCATCCATTTCGACGCGGAGGGACACCTCTGGGTTGCCAATACACCCACCTGGCCGCACTCCCTGCCTGGCAGGCAGCCGAGAGATTCGATTGTCATTCTCAAGGACGCCGATGGTGACGGAGTGGCTGACAACCATGTGGTGTTTCTTGAGAACATGAAGCTCATCCACGGCTTCATTCCCTCAGCGGATGGAGGTGCTTACGTGGCGCAGGCCCCCAACCTTCTGCTGGCAAGGGATACCAGTGGGGACGGCAGGGCGGATTGGGTGCGCACGGTCCTGCACGGGTTTGGTGCCGAGGACGCGGAGCATGCCATGAACAACTTCCGCTGGAGCCCGGGAGGGACGCTCTATTTTTCTCAAGGCATCTTCTACAACACGCAGGTCGAGACACCCGGCGGTCCGCGGCGGGTGCGTGATGCTGCGGTCTTTGCCTACACTCCGCGCGAACACCAGCTGGAGGTCGCCCTCTCCCACGCGTTCTGGAACCCCTATGGCAAGGTCTTTGACCGCTGGGGTCGCGGGATCCTGCTGGATGCCTCGGCCGGGCAGTATTACCCGATGGACGTGATCTCGACACCCTTTGTCTTTCCCAAGGCCAAGCAACGGACCAATCATCTGTCCTTTGCGCCGGGAGGGGCGATTGCCGCCGGGTGTGAATTTATCTACAGCAGCCATTTTCCACCGCAGGTGCAGGGAAGATTCCTGGTCAATCACTGTGAGGGTGATGTCGGGGTGCACTGGTATGGGCTTACACCGGAGGGTTCGCTTTATCAGGCGAAGCGGCACGGGTCGCTGGCCACCTGCAGTGACAGGACCTTTCGTCCGGTAGCAATGGCCTGGGGACCGGACGGGGCGCTCTACATTGCGGATTTCTATACCCATATCTTTGAGAACGTGAATTTCTCCAAGCGTCATCCCGGACGGGATCATGCCCATGGGAGAATCTGGCGCATCTCCCACAAAACGCGTCCGTCCCTGAAGGCCCCGGTCATCCGCGGCCGGCCGGTGGTGGAGTTGCTTGACTACTTGAAGTCCCCTGAGGGGCGCACGCGTGAACTGGCACGTGGCGAGTTGCACTCACGCCCGCCGCAGGAGGTGGTGGAGGCCCTGGAGAAGTGGATGGAAAAACTCGATCCGGCGGATCCGGAAACCGAGCACCATCTGGTCGAGGGGTTGTGGGTTTGCCAGGGATTGGGAGTGGTGGACAGCGACCTGCTGAATCAGCTGCTCAATGCCAGGGCGCCCGGTGCCCGGCTTGCCGCAACGAAGGTCTTGCGGCATTGGCAGGACGGGATCCCCGATCCGGTGGCCCTGATTGGCGAGCGTGCCAATGACAGTGATGCGGCTGTGCGCCTGCATGCTGTGCTTGCTGCCGCCTTCAGCAGGGCCCCGGGAGCACTGCAGGCTGCCCGGGAAGTCGTTAAGCATGACATGGACAAGGGGCTTGAATACGCCCTGGAAGAGACCGTGAAGTATCTCACCAAGAGGGAGGAGGACCGCTCGGTGATGGCCGCAAGGCTGATTGACCAGGTGGAGGAGGGAACGAACCGTCGCGTGGCAACTTCTGCACTGCGCAGCATGGAGCGGGGCGCGTGGCCGGCCGACCGGCTGGCTCGCCTTGCGCAGAGTGTTCTCGCCTACCTGGAATCCGTGCCGGAAGCCGGGCACGATTCCCCGGTTTTCCTCGAGAGCTATGCAATTGCGCGTGAACTTGAGCCGATGCTTGAGGTTTCCGGTGGCGTGTCACTGGGAAAAGCGCTCGACGACCTGGGCGTTTCATCCTTCCTGATCAAGACGATTCCCGGGCGCATGCTCTTTGACCGTGCCCGATTGAGCGTGAGACCCGGGGACAAGTTGACGATCCGCTTTGAGAACAATGACCTGATGCCGCACAATCTTCTCATCGTCGAGCCGGGAACAATACAGGAAGTGGGCAGTGCGGCCGACCTCATGGCTGCGAGTCCCGATGGCCTGGCCAGGGGTTACATTCCTGACTCGGGAAGGGTAATAAAATCCATCAAGTTGCTGCAACCGGGGCAGAGCGGCAGGCTGGATTTCACCGTGCCTGCTAATTTCGAGGGGCAATACCCCTTTATCTGCACCTTTCCCGGTCACTGGCGCAGCATGCGCGGAGTGATCGAGGTTGTTCCCGGGGAGTAGGGGAGAATCACAGTTTGCTGGGTCTTCGTCATGCGGGCACGTGAATACAGCTTGTTGGAGGAGGATGGCGCATGGCGAATTTGTATGGTGCATTGCCTCAATCATGGTGGCCAGCGCATGCCTCCAGACCTTGAAGTTCCCAGTGGGATCGACCATGAACAGGCCGGCATTGGAGGTCTGGACAACCACTTTCCTGTCGGAGAGAACCTCCATTTCCACGTCGCTGTGGGCAGCCTGCAGTGTTGATGGCAGGTGGGGGCGCATGACCACCTCACTGCACTTGTCAGCCCAGCCCGCCGGACCGTTCTGGTTCCTTGCCGAAAACCGATTTCCTTTCAGCCAACCTCAAGCGACCACCGGCTTCGCCTTCTTCACGTAGTCGGGATCAATCTCTACCCCCATGCCCGGGTCTTTGGGGCAGGCAACGATTCCGTTGGTGGCCTTGAGCGATGAACTGTTGCTTTGGCAGGGAATGTCGCTTTCTCCCTTGAACTCCTGATGGGGGGTGATGTTCGGTACAAAGCTGGCGAAGTGAAGAACGTTCACGTAGCCGAGCCCGGATCCGGACATGTGAGGGGTGCACATCATTCCTGCGGCTTCGGCCATCTTTGCCACCCGGATCCCCCGGATAAAGCCCCCATTGTAGTGAAGATCGGGTTGCACGACATCCATCGCGCGATTTGCGATTGCCCAGCGGAATCGACGCATGCTGTATTCCTGTTCGCCCCCGGCAACGGGTATCTTCAAGGCTTCGGTGACCTGTTTGGTTTCCCAAAGGTGATCGAAGGGTACGGGCTCTTCGTAAAAGGCGTAATTGTTTTCCTCGAGGAGTCGACCCACGCGGATCGCATCCTTCACTTCGTAGGAACTATTGGAATCCGCGTAGAGCGTAACCTTGTCTCCCAGTGCCTTGCGGATATGAGGGATGAGCTTTTCGGTGCGGCCGGGAATCTTGTCCTCGATCCGCTTCATGCGGCCGCCAATACGGATCTTGACCGCTTTGGCGCCAGTCTGTGCGATGAATTGGCCAAGGACATTGGCTTCCTGTTCCGGTGTATTTCGCCGGTTGCCACTCGCCCGATAGATGGCGATGTCACGCTGGCGAACCTTCCCGAAGAGTTCGCCCAAGGGAACGCCGCGGACCTTGCCGATCAGATCAAGCACGCCCATTTCCAATGCGGCCTGGCAGACCCAGAACGCAAGCCCCTGCCACTTGTAATTGCTATTGAAGCGGTAAAGTTCCTCGAGCAGGGACTCGATCTTACAGGCGTCTTTTCCAATGAAGAATCTTCCAACCCGGCTGCCAAAGATCGGGTGGCAATCCTTGAGTCGTAGCGAGTTGGGCGCAGTGACGCTTTGGGCGCCGTTTCTTGAACGGATCCGGACAAGGAAGTTGCCCTTGTTGCGGAGCAATTCCACGGACTCAATGATAATCGGATCGCGTAGGAATTCCGGTTTTAAAGTGGGCGCTTCGTCGATCCGCCTCAGGTGCTCCGAGTCGATGGTCTGTGCGTGCGCTCTTCCTGGAAACGGTCCCGCCGCGCCCGCCGCCGCAAGACTGGTTGTCTGTAGAAACCCGCGCCGGTTCATGGTTGGATCCGGGCCTGCTGACTACAGGTTTGGTTCGCCTGGTGTCGGGACAAGTTTGTCATAGGTGGAATCATTGCTGGAAATCCTTCCCAGGGAGATGTCCTGCTCCTGTGGACCAAACTCAACCTGATCCATGATGTGGTTGTCCGCCCCGTCAGGTAATGCCAAGGAAAGGGACTCCCCATCAGCTGACAATTTAAAGCTGGCATGCAGCCCTTCAGGGGCATTGCCATCCTCGTCGGCCCAGATGATCAGGTAGCCATTGGCTTCGATCACCGTGTTGGCCGGCAATTCCCACTTCCGTGGGTTGTCCGGGTTGTCACTGAGGTGCCAGCCGGACAAGTCCACCTGGTCGCTGGTGACATTGTGCAGTTCAATCCAGTCATCAAATTCCCCCTGGGGATCCGTGATGATGGTTTCATTCGAGGCCATCAGCTCATTGATAATGACGGGGGAGTCCTGATTCGAGGGGAGAGATGCAACCCGGTAGGATAACGGGGCAACCTCTGCCCTGGCCGGGTGAAAAACCGCAGTGTTGGAGGCGTTCGTCGATCTGGCTTCCACGTAATACCAGACCTTTTCCCCTGCGGGAAACCCTGGGATGGAAGCACCATAAACACCGTCATTTGCCTGCAGGTCATCATGGTTTCCGTCATCAAACATCTCAATGCTCTCGTAGGGGTCGATACGCCCCTCCGGCGTGTAATAAAGAAACACGGAATTCACGCCTTCACCCGAAGCCCCCGTGACCGTTGCCATGACAGGTGCCGGGCTGTTGGAAGTGGCAACCGATGCCAGGGAAGCAGAGCTGATTGCCGGAGGAGCCTTTGAGAGATCGGGATGGGAGATCAGATATTCATGGCGTGTCTGAATGGAGTCCTTGAGGGCGGCAATGGCGGACCTGAACTGCGACAGGGAAAAGTCCTTCTTTGGGTCATCCTCCACAGCGGACTCAATGACCTTCTCATACCGGTCAATGGTGGCATTCAGGATTTCCGGGTTAAAGTCCTCCTCAAGCACAGTGCGCATGTGGGCAATGTATCGTTGCCGGAATTCCGGAACGGCCAGAAGCCTGCTGATCACCGGTCGGTTGGCGTTGTCCTCGTGCTCAAAGGGATTCAGGCGCACATCCCTCGCCGTGAAGGCTTCGTTCCCGTCATGCTCGATGGGGAAAATGCGGCCTGATTCAGGCTCAAAATAAATCATGAAATCACAACCCTTGTGCCAATAGCTGTCATCATCGGTGAAGACGTTCTCAAGCACCAGGAACCAGAGCCAGCTGTCCACCGCCAGCACTTCCCCGATCGTGTCCTTGAATTCCGCCGCCGGAGTGTTGTTCAGAACGTCCGTGGCATGCATCAGGTTCCCCCAGGGATCATCCGTGTTCTGTTTCTTCAATTCATACAGGCTCTCGTAGGTCGCCGGGTTATTTCCAAGGTAGAGGAGAGCCTTGTCTCCACTGGCCCAACCACCGCCACCACCACCGGGAGGCCTGCCCCCACCGGGAGGCCTGCCCCCGCCGGGAGGTCTGCCCCCGCCGCCCCCCCCATTGTTTCCGTTTCCGCTGCCGCTGCCACTCGGAGATTTCCAGCGGTCTCCATCGTTTTTGTCAAAGTACTCCTTGATCAGGGTGCTGTCCTGCTGCTGCACATTGGAGTAAACTCCCCAGTTTTCCCCGTTGATGTTTAATTGCGCAAACCCGGCTTTGGGACAGGGGGCGTATTTCCTCATCGCATTGAAATAAAGCGCCTCCTTTAAGAGCGTCTGGTCACCCGCAGCGTTATTCAAATTCAGGGTCTCATACCCTTCCAGGTCTGCATCCTCGGCAACAGCATCAACGCTCAGGTTAAGGGATTTCTTCTCTCCATTTACCCTTTGATAAGAAGTATTGCCCTTGTAGCGAACGCCCACGCCCTCGATAAACTCATCCCTGAATTGCATTCCCCCCGGAATTTCCTCCCCTGTCGAGTAATTCGCAATCAACTGGCTAAGCCAGTCATTATCCTCAAAAGTCAGTTCAATGGTACGCAGGCACCGCGGATCATAAAAACCCTCGGTCTCTACTGCCCGGAAAAATCCACGGGGTTGGGCACCCGGAAAATCCAGGCTTACCGTGGAAGTCTCCCCAGGAAACACCGGGGGCAATTCGTAGAGTTGATCCCAGCTCTCAAGGTCCGTGGAAAACTCAAAAAGCCACTCAGAGTCCTCGTCCCCTGTCGGACTCAGGGAAATCAGTCCGCTCTCAAAGCTGAATTCAATGTCGTCGGCCAGGGCGAAGCCACACAGGGGAAGACAGAACAGGGGGAGGAGCAGGGGTTTCATGACTGACACGATAACATCAAACGACTTAAAGACCTGACGATTAAAGGCGAAAAAACGGGAAGCTCTGTGCCCTTCCCTCCGGGGAGGGCAGAAAGTCTCCTTATAAGAGCCGACGAGGGCGATTTGCGCATGGTTACATCGGAAGGGTAACGAGGTGAATTTATTCCATTCCTCCCTCAATTAGGGGAGACGTTGGGAATTCCCTTTCTGGGGTGGCCCTGGATGGCGGTCCGGGCGGTGCAGCTCCACCGGAAAAGCCCCGGAGACCGTGACCGGCAGGTCGGCACGAGGTCACCGCGTGGCGATCGCGGCCACCCGGTTATTCTTGTCGGGAAAGTGCCGGTCTGTCCCCGGCGGCCAATAATACTGGCGAAACTTTCGAGGACTGCCGGGGTTCACTGTCTTTATGGAGCGCCATCTAATGCGGACACGTTTTGTCTTCACCATGCTTTTCTGGATTTTCTGTGGACAACGGTTTTATGCCCAGGAAGGTGCGCCTCCTGAAGATCCGCCTTGGATCGATCCGGTTTCTCAGGCGCTCGACACCGACCGCAACGGAGAATTGTCTGCGAAGGAAATAGAAGAAGCCCCTCAGATCCTGCAGACATTGGACCGCAATAAGGACGGTCAACTGACACCCGATGAAATACGGCCCCGCTTTCCGGGAGCGTCAGGCGGTCCCGGGGGAGGGCGTGGTGGCGGAAGGGGGCCAAATCGTCCGGAAATAAAAATAGCCGAAAAACATGATGCCGACGGTAATGGCTACCTTGATCCGGTCGAGCGGAAGGCAGCGCTGGAGGAATTAACGACGATCAATGCCAACAATCCAAGGCGGCGCGGTGGCCCCAGAGGGCCGGCGCGCGAGCCCGGGCGGCCTGGTGCGAAAGTGATGCCGGAGCAAGTTCAAAACCATCCCGGGCATGCGCTCTATGATCCCTCGATTCTGCGGACGATCTTTATCCAGTTCGACACGGAAAACTGGGAAGAAGAAATGGCCGCATTCAAGGAGACCGACGTCGAAATGCCAGCCACGGTCATCGTGGATGGAGAAAAGTACGAGCTCGTAGGCCTGAAGTTTCGCGGCCAGTCGTCCTTTGGCCATGTTCCAGCCGGGTCAAAACGCTCGCTTAACCTCTCCATGGATCTCGTTGACGCCGACCAGCGGCTCTACGGATACAAGACGCTGAACCTGCTCAACTGCAACGGTGATGCGTCGATGATGAGCAGCGCGCTCTATTCCTTCATCGCACAGGATTTTCTTCCCGTCCCCAAGGCGAATTTCGTCAAGGTCGTGATCAACGGTGAAAGTTGGGGGATTTTCAGTAATGTGCAGCAGTTCAATAAGGACTTCATCAAGGAACACTTCCGGAGCACGGCAGGAGCTCGCTGGAAAGTAGCCGGGAGTCCGAGCGCCGATGGCGGAATGCGATACCTTGGTGAGGAATTGGACGGCTATAAGGAGCGGTTCGAGATCAAGTCGAAAGACAAGGAGGAGTCCTGGCGTGCTCTGGTTAATTTGAGCAAGATCCTGAATGAAACCAGCAGTGAAGATTTATCCGATGAGATCGAACCGATACTCAATGTCGACGGCCTGTTGCGGTTCCTGGCGCTTGATGTTGCGGTGGTCAATAGCGATGGCTATTGGACACGCGCCAGCGACTACAGCCTGTATCTGGACCCCACCGGGGTCTTTCATGTTATTCCCCACGACATGAACGAAGCCTTTATTACACGTGGTCCCCGTGGCGGACCGGGTGGTGGTCGACCAGAGGGTGCTGGACCTCCGCCCGGGCCTGAGGGCACGCGTCCGGATTTTGACGGCGGACAACCTCGTAATAACGACAGTGGACGACCCGATGAGCCACGAGACAGGCGGCCAGGTGGACGCCCAGGCGAGCCACGAGGCAGGCGACCAGGTGGACGACCAGGTGGACGACCAGGTGGACGACCAGGTGGACGACCAGGTGGGCGACCAGGTGGCGGTGGAGGTCACGGTGATACGTCGCTTGATCCGTTGATCGGTCTGGATAGTGAGCGAATGCCGTTGCGCAGTAAGATCCTTGCCGTGCCAGCGTACCGTCAAAAATATCTACAATATGTGAGGACGATCGCCGAGTTCAAGATGGAATCGGAAACCATTGGTCCGGTCATCCAGCAATTTCGAAGTCTCCTGCTCGAAGAAATGAAGGTGGACACTCGATCGGCCACTAGTTTCGACGCATTTAATTCCATGACTTCTGCTGCGAGTGGCGAGAAGCCAGCTTCCGGCCTCTACAAGTTCCTGAAGGACCGAAGTGCTTTTCTGCTGGCTCACGATGAGATCAAGCGAGTCGCAAGTATCGAAAACGTATCAAGCAAAACGGAAGCTCTCTCCGTGACAACCAGTGGACCAAAGCCTTCGGTTGCGATTAACGAAATTCTGGCCTCCAACAAGAAAAGTCAGAAGGACCCCCAGGGCGAGATGGAGGACTGGATCGAGTTGTTCAATCACGGCGATGCAGACGTTGACTTGTCCGGGATGTACCTCAGTGACAATCCGGAGAACATGTTCAAGTGGCAGATTCCTTCCGGCACAGTTCTGGAAGTCGGCAAATATCTCGTGATCTGGGCCGATGAAGATGGCGGCGACACCGGACTCCATGCGAACTTCAAATTATCGATAAAAGGTGAATCGGTTACGCTTGTTCACCGGAACGTGCTTGTGGACAAAGTGGAGTTCGGCGCCCAGAAATCTGATGTATCCTCAGGGCCCCTCGGAAGTTTGCAGGGTCCCTGGAAGGAACTGACTCCGACCCCCGGCGCAGCGAATCGACCGTTGGAATAATCCACTTGCGACTGACAAGGTCACTGCCCGCTTTTTCCCGGACAGCCATATGCGCTGTTTGCACCCCCAGCTGCCGCGGTTCCTGAAGTTCCATGAATTCAGGGCGGAAAAAGGATTTCCTGGCAATAACGCCGCCTTCTTCCGGTTCAGCGTGAAGTAACTTCGCGCCCTGTTTCCTGCACCCTGAGACAGGGAAGTGGGGGCGACTACCTGGCTTCTTCCCGTGTATCAACCTCTTCGGCTTTGCTGTTCCAGAACTTCGCGGAAACGGGTTCGCCGTCTTTGCAGGTTCTTTCGGACTGCTTCTGCCCGTTTCCGGTGCAACAACCTTGTTTTTCCGTAATCCGTGTTCGCGCCCACAGACGAAAGGGGCCGAAGTGGCGAAGGACATGAAAAGTCTCTATGGGACAGTCCGTTTAATAAACCGCCTGATGAGGTCCCCAGTTGACCAAATTGCGGCAACGCCGTGGTTTTCGCTCGCCAGGGATTCCCCCGCGACGTATCGGCAGGTAATTTCGCGAAATTTGAAGACACCATGAAAATAATCGGGTTAGTGCTGGCCATGATGATCCTGGCGGGGATCTCTTCAACTCACGCGGAGCTCAATTCCCGGGCGGTCCTGGGCAACACCCCCATCCTGTTTACGGTGCGCGGTCCCGACCGGGACGGCACCCATAGTTACATGCGGCCGTCCTCGTTCTCGCGCATGGGAACTCAGCTCAAGGTGCTGGATCCGGGCACGGGAAAAACCCGGGTATTGGTCAGCGCGCCCAAGGGTATCATTCGGCGGCCCTGCGTACACTTTGATGGTCGGCGCATTGTGTTTTCCATGTGCGAGGATTCGCGTGACATGTTCCACATTTACGAAATCGAGGTGAATCCCGCGACCTTGTTTGCCGGCGGCGGGGAGGTCGAACCGAAGCAACTCACCTTTGCGCCCGACGTCTACGATGTGGATCCCATTTACCTGCCGGATGGGAAGATTGCGTTCTGTTCCACCCGCGATTTAAAGATCGTGCCCTGTGCCGGGCAGCTTGTGCCGCAGATGTTCCGCATGGATGGAGACGGTGCGAACATCCACCAGATCACCCGTAGTACGGTGCACGAAAATGAGCTCTCGCTTACGCCGGACGGCCGCATATTGTACAGCCGCTGGGATTACGTGGACCGTAACTTCGGCGATGGGCACGGCTTCTGGGTCGCCAACCCCGATGGCACCAACCAGGCCATCGTATATGGCAACAACACCGCGCACCCGGCGTCTCCCTGGACTTCGCGCATGATGCCGAACGGGCGGATTATCTGCATTCTCGGCACCCATCACGGATCGCTGGGGGGCGCGATGGCGGTGCTGGATACGGGCGAAACGGTCGATGGACGTGGCCCCATTGTCCGCTGCTGGCCACCGGAAACGATTCGCCGCTTCGAGAATCCGGAGAAGGTCATGCTGGGCAGAACCAAGGAGAAGAAGGGCCGGCAGTCGATGTACGAGATCTGGCCGGAAAAGGCGCAGGCCCTGTTGCCCACCGATCACAACCTGCGCCTGCACAAGTGGAATGACGATCTGAATAGCGTGCGTCCCTGGTACGGCACCCCTTTTCCGCTCAACAATACGCAGTTTTTGTACGTGGTGGCGCCGGACCGCAGATCGCCCGCGGTGATCTGCCTGGGTGACCTCGATGGCAACGAGGTGAAACTCTACGCGGAAGATCCCGGTTGTTACGATCCCATGCCGCTCGCGCCGTATCCCCGGCCGATCGCCATCGCCTCCACCCGTGATTACGAAAACAACGATGGGCACTTCTATATCCAGAACGTCTACGAGGGCACGCACATGGACGGGCTGGAACCGGGGTCGATCAAGTATGTGCGGGTGGTCGAGGCCAACAGCAAGCAGGGGAAGGCGGGGCACATCTGGCGGGCGCTGGGACACCAGGAGGCTGCGATCGGATGGTCGGGCTTCATTGCCAAAACCATCCTCGGCACCGCACCGGTGGAGAATGACGGCAGCGCTTCGCTTCTGGTGCCGTCCGATCGATTCGTTTACTTTCAGCTACTCGACGAAAACCAGATGATGGTGCAGAGCATGCGCTCGGGAACGTCGATCCATTCGGGGGAAGTCCGGGGATGCGTCGGGTGCCACGAGTCGCGGATGCAGGTGCCCGAACCCAGTCGCTCTTTCCTCGCGCAGAAGCGACCGCCCAGCAAATTGAAACCCTGGCTGGGTGAACCGCGCCGGTTCAACTACCTGTCCGAAATCCAACCCGTGCTGGATAAGCATTGCGTCGCATGTCATGACTTTGACGACGAGGGTGGGAAAAAGATCATTCTCGCTGGCGACAAGGACTTTGCCTTCAACGCATCATACAGTGAACTGCAGAGCAAGGGTTGGACCGGGGCGATCGGCGCGGGACCGGCCGCCCACCTCCCGGCAAAGTCCTGGGGGTCGCACACCAGCCCGCTGATCAAGTTGCTCAGGCAGGGGCACGAAGATGTCAAGCTGGACGACGAGAGCTTGCACCGGCTGATCACGTGGATCGATCTCAACGCCCCGTATTATCCGACGGGTTATTCGGCACGGAGCCGGGGCGCACCGGGACGCAATCCACTCAGCGATGCCGAGACCAGGCGGTTCATGAATCTCACCGGGTATTCCGTAGGAGAACTGGGTAACGCGCTTCATTACACCGGGCCGGTGGTCAGTTTCGACCGGCCGGAGAAGAGCCCGTGCCTGGACCGGGCAAAAGACAAGGCCGCGCGGGCCGAGTTGCTGGCCATTATCGAATCCGGGAAGAAGTCCCTGGCCGAGCTGCCGCGTGCCGACATGCCCGGCTTCGCCACCCTGCATGCCGCCGATGCCCGGCGCAAAGCCCACCAGGAAAAGTATAATCGCATCGAGCAGGAGGTTCGCGCGGCCATTCGCAGTGGCCGCAAGATCATGGATTCACCGGAAGCGGACCGGGTGACGACGGGGTTGTAAGGCCTGCTAGCCCGGACTCGTGGTCAACCCGGCCAGAACGATTCTTGTCGGGAGATAGAAGTTCGCTGATAAATAACTCTTAGTTAACCCTTTTTACCTCCCTGCTTCCTCCTGTAGTTTGGGCCGGGGCAAGAACGCCCCGGGGATGAAGATCACACCCCTCAGTAAAACCGGACCGGCCATGCAAAGTTCAATGATTCTGGTTGCTGCCATTGTGGCGGCGAACATTGCGTTGGCTGAAGAGCGCTGGTGGCAATTTCGAGGCCCTCTGGGCAATGGCCACACCCAGTCTTCTGACCTTCCACTGAAGTGGGATGAGAAGAAGGTGGCCTGGAAAACTCCCATCCACGACCGGGGATGGTCTTCTCCTGTGATCTGGGGCCGCCAGATCTGGCTGACCACCGCGACCAGGGATGGCGGCAGGCTTTTTGCGGTATGTGTGGACAGGGATTCCGGCAGGATCCTGCATGATGTTCATGTCTTCGATGTGAAGTCGCCCATGTCGATCACCGCGGCCAATACCTATGCCACCCCCACTCCCGTGATCGAGGAGGGACGCGTCTACGTTCATTTCGGGACCTACGGAACGGCATGTCTGGATACCGCAACCGGGCGGATCCTGTGGCGCCGCCGCGACCTTGAATGTGATCATGAAAAGGGAGCAGGCCCGGCCAGTTCCCCGTTCCTGGTGGGGGATTTCATGGTCGTTCACGTCGATGGCCGGGATGTGCAATACGTTGTTGCTCTCAACAAAAACAGCGGGGAAACGGCCTGGAAGACAAACCGCTCCGTTGATTACAGCAAGGTGCCGGTGCTCCAACGAAAGGCCTTTGGCATGCCGGCTCTCATTCCCCGCGGGAATGCAACCCAACTGGTCAGTGTGGGGGCCAAGGGAGTGTTTTCATACGACCCGGTCACGGGGCAGGAACTCTGGAAAGTGCGTCACCGGGGCTGGTCGATTGCTCCCCGGCCGGTTTTCGGGCACGGGCTTGTCTTCGCCATAGTAGATCGTGACGACCCTGAACTCTGGGCCATCCGCCCCGATGGCAACGGGGACGTGACGGACACTCATGTGGTCTGGAGAGAAACCAAGCGGATGCCGCCAAGGGCCTCTCCGCTGTTGATCGGGGATCTTCTCTTCGTGGTAAACCGCAACGGGATAGCGTCCTGCTTCGAGGCGAAGACCGGCAGGCTCATCTGGCAGGAGCGGATGAAGGGCGCATACTCGGCCTCCCCGATCCACGCCAGAGGGCGAATCTATTTCTTTAACGAGGACTCGATCTGTACCGTGATCAGGCCCTCGCGGAAGCTGGAAGTCCTGAGCATCAACCCACTGGCCGGGGAGCAGTTGATGGCCACCCCGGCGGTGGACGGCAAGGCGTTTTATATCCGCACCGAAAAACACCTTTATCGCATCCAGGACCCTTCCGGGTGAACCGGGCCCTGCCCGCCGCCGGGCCGGAATTGAATACCCACCAGGTGTTCCCGCACCATTAGCACAGGGCAGGAAGGACTCCCGCATCCCCCGGGCGTGAGGGGGGTGCTGGAAGGCATTCGCACGCGGGGTATGCCGTTGTGGAAGGGCTGCGGTCGTCAGGTCAGCGCCTCCAGTTCCTCCGCGAGCTCAGCCACTTTCTGGCGGAGGCGGGCGATTTGAATCTCGCGCTTGGCCTGCTTCTCTCCCTCCCCGCCCTGGGTGAGCAGTTCGTGGAGGCGGCGGTCGGCCACTTCCTTCTGGGCCTCGTCCATGCCATTGAGGATCACCCCGATCACGAGGTTGAGCATGATCATGGTCCCCACCAGCACAAAGGAGACAAAATAGAAGGCTCCGAGGAAGGGCTGGGCCTTGGGGACGACGGTCTGTCCCTCAATGGACTGGTTGTATCCCTCGTAGACGTCTGAGCCGAACATCTGGAGATACATGATATCGGTCCAGTCCTCGAGGGTGACCACCCGGAAGAGAGAAAGCATGGAAGTCCACAAGCCGCCGAAATGGACCGGGTCGTTGGCCCCGAAGAGCATGGTCCCTGCCACTGCGTAGATGTAGAAGACGAGAAAGAGCAGGATGATGACGTAGAACATCGAGGGCAGGCAGCGCAGAAGAGCAGAAACGATGAGCTGCAGGCGAGGGATCACGGAGACGAGGCGCAGGACCCGGAAGAGCCGGAAGAGCCGGAGGACCGGGGCGAAGCCCGCGCCGAGCGGGAGGAAGCAGACCGCCACGATCAGGAAATCGAAGACATTCCACCCGTCGGCGAAGAAGCGCCAGGGCTTCGGGCAGGCCGCGGTCATCTTGAGGACGATTTCCGCCACGAAGATGGAGAGGACGATCTTGTTGAGGATCTCGATCAGGGGCCCGTAATTCGCCACCAGGACGGTGCTGGTCTCCATCCCGACGAGGATGCCGGCGAAGACGATAACGGCGATGATGAATCCGGTGAACCAGGGGGCCTCGACGATACGGCGGCAGAATGCAGGAATTTTCATCGCTCAGGGGTGCTCAACACCGGAGTTAGTCGAAAATTGGTCCCAAGTCGAGCAGAGGCCCGGGCCCTTCCTGCTTCTGCTGGTAGACCCGCACCCAGTCGATGTGCATGGACTGCGGGAAGCGGGTGAAATCGTAGAGCTCGTTCCTGCCCTTCCTGTCCGGGCCGGGTGCGTCCGGCCCCCAGACGCCGAAGTAGTTTCCGCCGATGGCGAGGTTCAGGATCAGGTAGAAGGGATAGTCCCGGTACATTTTCCGGCCGCCGAACCGGGCGTGCTGGCTGAGGTCCAGCCCCGGTCCCCACTCCTTCCCGTCCAGCATGAAGATGAGGCGGTCCCGGGTCCATTGGCAGCCGTAGACGTGGTAGCCGGAAACGTAGGACTTCTGGCCGGGTCCCGCCTGCAGGGATCGGTCCAGCTTCTGGTCCGCAATCCACTGCCGGGGATCGATGGCCCCGTCGTAGCGGCGGTAGTGGGAATACCAGCCGAGGTGACCGACGGTCCAGTTCCGTGGGCTGGTGTGATACACCGCCCCGGCGTGATACAACCGGGTGGCGCGGCCCGACAGTTCCATGATGTCGATTTCCCCGCTGTAGGGCCAGGTGCTGCGCGCCCACTCCCGTTTTGCGTCCATCGCGGCCTTGTCCCAGTAGCCGGAGTAGGGTGCGGTCCCGGCCTCGGGCAGCATCCAGAAGGCGGGCCAGACCGGGATGGCGGTGCGGCGGCCGCGCGCGTCACCCGGGTTCCTGAGGCGGGCCTCGAAGATCCCGTAGGTGAAGGAGCGGAGCTTTTCGGTGGTCAGCTTGGCGGACTTGAAATCCTGGCGGCCGATCGTTTTCGTGACCTTGCCGGAAGGCTTGTCGCGCAGGGGATAGGTCGCATCGGGAGCATGGTGGGCCACGATGGTCAGCCGGCCGTCCCGGACGAGGAAGGTCTCTCCCTCCGCGTCGAGGTAGGCCTGGGATTCCCCGTTGCCGTGCCCGTAGCTGCCGAGGATGGGATCATCAACCGCGCTCCACTTTTTCCGGTCGAGCCGGGTGCCGGAAAATTCGTCCTGCCACACCAGCTGGTAGGATGGGTGGGAGGGATGGGTCTCCCCGGGTTGCGGGATCGGATCCTCCGCGCCCTGGACCCAGGCCGGGGAAGTGAGAAGGATCAAGGCGAACAAGCGTGCGGTATCACGTCCCCGCGGGACACCGGGCCGGGGGAGGAAGGGAGGTGATGGCACGGCTCCACCCTAGCACCGTCCGCGGGCGGGACAAGGATCCGGGGAAGAAGGAACTCTTCCGCTTTCCACCACCTTGCTTGCACTCGGGCCCAGCCGGGGTATTGCTCAGTTGTCCATCCCCCGGTGGTTCAACCCGAAGCGAACGGAACCTCATGCGTGCCTTCCTCAGCCTTCTGCTCCTGGCCAGCCTCCAGCAACCGGCTCCCGGGGCCGGAAAGCCCAATGTCCTCTTCATCGTCTGCGACGACCTGAACGACTACCTCGAAACCCTCGGGGGCCATCCCCAGGCCAGGACTCCGAACATCCGGCGCCTCATCGAGTCGGGGGTCTCCTTCACCCGGGCCCACTGCAACATCCCCATCTGCAACCCCTCGCGGGCCAGTTTCCTGACCGGCCTCTACCCGCACACCTCCGGGTGCTTCGGCTTCGCGGCCTGGGACAGCTACGAGGTCCTCCGGAATTCCCGTACCCTGATGGCGCACTTCCGGCACCACGGCTACCACGCCGTGGGCACGGGCAAGATGATGCACAACCGGGACCGGCAGGAATGGTCGGAATTCGGTCGTCCGGCCGACTACGGCCCCTTCGCCAACGACGGCCAGGAGACCGACGTGGCCCACCCGGATGTTCCGGCTCCCTTCCGGGACGACTTCGGGGCGGTTGATGGCTCCTTCGGGCCCCTCCGGAATCTGGCAGGGACCCGCTTCAAGTGGCGCACCGGCAACTGGACCGGCAAGCGCGACCTGAAATATCACTCAGAGAGGGAGCGGGATCCCACCGCGGACGAACTCAACGCGAAGTGGGCGGTGGAAAAACTCCGGGGGCTCGCCTCCTCCGGCAAGCCCTTCCTGATGGGCCTGGGCTTCATCCGCCCCCACACCCCCCTGATCGTCCCGCGGAAATACTTCGACCTCTTCCCGCTGGAATCGATCCAGTTGCCCGAGATCAGGTCCGGGGACGTGGAGGACACCTTCAAGCACACCCTGAGTTCGGGCAGTGACGACCGCTCCGATGACCGGGGCCACAAGATGTATTCCTCCCTCCTCAAGTCCTTCGGCAACGACCGCGACCTCGCCCTGCGCAAATTCATCCAGGCCTACCTCGCCTCGGTGGCCAGCGTCGACGATCTCGTGGGCCAGGTCCTCAAGGCGGTGGACTCCTCATCCCTGCGGGAGAACACCATCATCGTCTTCACCTCCGATCACGGCTGGGGGATGGGAGAAAAGGATTATCTCTACAAGAACTCCCTCTGGCAGGAATCCACCCGGGTGCCCCTCGTCATCCGCGCTCCGGGGGTCAGCCGGGTGGGGGAAAAATGTGACCGCCCGGTCTCCCTTATTGATCTCTACCCGACCCTGCTCGACCTCTGCGGGCTTCCCACCGACACCGTCCTCAACCCGAAGGGCCGGCCCCTCGACGGGCACTCCCTCAAGGCTCTCCTCGCCGATCCGCAAAAGGGCAGGTGGGAGGGACCGCCCGCGGCCCTGACCGCTCTCTACAAGTTTGCCCAGTATTACGACCCGGCCGGGCAGTCCTACTCCCACCGCTACCGCGACTGGCGCTACATCCACTACGCCAACGGCAAGGAGGAACTCTACCACACCGCCAAGGACCCCCACGAATGGCACAACCTGGCCTCCCGTCCCGGGCAGGCCGAGCGGCTGGCCAACTACCGGGAGGCCCTCCGCAAGCTCATTCCCTCCCGGCCCCTCTCCGAGAAAGAGCAGGCCGCCCGGTGGAAGGAGCAGTATTTCAAGCGCCACCCCGGGGCCGACACCAACAAGGACGGCACCCTCTCGTGGCCGGAACTCCAGGCCCACCGGAAGAAGGGGAAGCAGGAGTGAGGGGCAGGGTGAGGGAGGGCCTCACTCGATCCGCAAGACCTGGGCCGCGCTGATGAGGGGCATGCGGTCGAGGGAGCCGGAGTCCGGGGATCAGTATTCCACCGAGAAGTTGTCGAAGGTCGGACCATCCTCGACCTGATGGGAGAGGAGGGTGAGGGTGGCAGGATTGACCACGTAGCTGCTGGTCCAGCCTTCGGCCCCGTCGCCCACGTCGACGGTCAGGCCCAGGTTGGTCCCGCTGGTGAAGAGCCGGAGTTTCGGGAACTGCGGTTCCAGGGTTGCTCTCTGGGAGCAGAGCGAACGGGTCCGGGACTTCGGAATGGTGAGGGTCGTTCCATCGACCGTGAGGGCGAGGGATGCGACCACAAAACGGGGTGGGGGACGGGTCATGTCGCCATACCAGACCTCGACGTTGCCATCGAGGTCTGCGCGGTAGGGTCTCCATGCCAGGACGGCGACGATTTCCCGGCCGTTCACGGAGGCCTTCATGACCTCGCGGTGGCCGGTGATCTTGTTGGAAAGGCCCTTGACCGGGTGGAACCGGATGCTGGCCGGATGCTTGTCGGCCACGGGCGCCGTGGGGGCCTTTCGCCCTTGGTCGGGGGCCGTGGGTTCCGGCCTCTCGTCCTTCACCGTGCCGCAAGCGGCGAGGAGAAGGCAGAGGAGCAGGGAAGGAATGGGGTGGAGTTTGTTCATGGTTCCAAGCAGTTATTAAGGTGAAGCAAGATCCGCCCCATCTTGAAGGTCAAGTAATCTGCTGTGAGCAACATGAAGAGGTAACGGAGGGGCTCGTCACTCGATCCGCAAGACCTGGGCCGCGCTGATGAGGGGCATGCGGTCGACCGAGCCGGTGCCGGTCTTGCTGGTGAGGGCGATGGTGAGGTCCTTGGCGATCTCGATTTCGAACTCCTTCCACACCGCGTAGTCGGATTGGCCGCTTTCCTTCATGATGTCGAAGTCCCGCAGGACGGGCTTGCCGTTGAGGAGGACGTCGAAGACGCGCTGGCCGGGCTGGTCGCCGGGGAGGGCGGAGAAGCCGAGGCGCACGCGGTAGCGGAAGGGACCGGCTTCCGGGGTGGTGACCGGGATGAGGCAGTCCTTCATGCCGCGCAGGGCGGAGGCGAAGAGGAAGGGGCGCTTGGTGTTGGCGATGGGGGTGTAGTTCCCGCTGCGCCGGACCGGCCCGCCCTGTTCTTCGAAGGTGGGGGTGGCGTTGAACTGGAGGAGGAGCAGGTGCTCGCCGGGGCGCGGGATGACCCAGAGGTTGCCCTCGTGGTCGCGGCGCTCGCCGGTGCCGCCGAGGTCGAGGTGGAGGTGGCGGACCGGGAGTTCGGTCCCGGGCTGGGCGAAGGTCTGGGGCACGGCCGGTTGCTGGGGGACCTGGGCCAGGGCGACGGTGAAGGGCATGGAGACCTCGCACTTGCAGCCGATGGCGTGGGGGGGCTTGATCATCATCCCGCCGCCACTGGAGGTGTCGATCCAGCAGCTGGCCCGGCTGTGGAGGAAGGTGTAGAGGCCGTCGTCGCCGAGGAGGTCGTGGTAGCCGATGCCGCGGGAGCGCCCGAACATGAGGTGGCGCGACCCGGCGAAGGTGCCGCACTGCTTGTTGTAGCGGCAGAAGGCCCACTGGGCTTCCTCGCCGGTGATGGGGTGCCGGCGGGTCTTGGGGGTGCCGGTCCTGAGGTCGAAGGCCCAGGGTTCGGCCACCACGTAGTCCTCGGTCATGACCGGGCGGGCCCGGTAGTTGGCAAAGCGGTACCAGAGGAGCTTGCCGGTGGCCCCGTCGTGGACGGCGAGGGCGCGGGCCTGGTAGCCGCCGGAGGGCCAGACCGCCCAGGACTTGTCGGCCCCGGCCGCACTGGCGAAGAGGACGACTCCGCCGTGGGCGATGACGGCCCCGCCGAGGGGGGGTTCGTAGCTGCGCCGCCCGCCGGAGACCACGCTGCGGGTCCATCCGCCCCCGGCGTTGGAGGTGTCGACCCCGTGCTGGTAGAGAACCTTGCCGGTGGTGGCGTCAACGGCCTGGAGGACCTGGTAGGTGTGTTCCTCGATCTTGGCCTCGAACTCCCGGTAGTCCTTGCCCGGCATGGTCTGGAGGAGGGCCTTCATCTCGGCCATGGACTCGGCCCGGCGGGCACCCTCGGCGTTGCCGCGCAGGAAGTAGAGGCGGTTGTCGGCAATGGCGTTCCAGGTGGGCCATTGTTCGGGTTGACCGGGGCCCCCGAGGCTCCAGAGGGGTTTGCCGCTCACCGGGTCGACCGCCATGATGATGGCCCAGTCCTTCTCGTCCTTCTTGCCGGAGGACCGGAGGTAGAAGCGGCTCCCGTCGCTCTCGGCGGCCATGGCACTCCAGTGTCCGCCCTCCAGGGGCGGGAAGTAGCGCCGGATTTCCTTCCCGGTCCAGGGGTCGATCTGGACGATGACCTCGAGGAAGCGCTGGAAGATGCTGCCGGGCTGCGCGATGGTGTCGGTCATGGAGTTGGGGCGCTGCCAGAGCTGGCGCCCGGTGTACTGGTCGTGTCCCTGGGTGTAGTTGAGGTCCTTGTGGATGTAGTCCTGGAACTGGGTCACCAATACGCCGTCGACGATGATGGGCGGGGAGATCCCCTTGCGGCCGCGGCTGGAGTAGGGGGGGCCATACCAGGCGATGCCGAGGGGGGCGCGCAGGACGCCGTCGTGGCTGCACATGGTGTTGCCGGCGTCGCCGAGGGCGTGGGTCCAGCCTCCTCCCTCGGGCAGGCGGGGGGCGCGCCGGGTGGCCCACGCGGTGCCCTTGGCCCCGGTGCGGATGCTCCAGTCTTCCTGGCCGGTGGCGGCGGTCCACGGAGGCAGGGCGTTCGCGGAGTTGTCCGCCCCGCCGAGGACGGCCACGCCGCGCAGGGGTTTCTGGAGGCGGGCGAGTTCGGCGGGATCAGAGGGCAGGGTGCCGCTGAGGAGGGCCCCTTCGGAGAAGAGGAAGTCCATCATGCGGGAGGGGTAGGGGAGGCTCTGGCCGGGGGGCAGGTGGAGGGCGGTGAGGCGGGAGAGGTGCAGGCCGGCCTGATTGAAGGCCTCGCGGGCGGCCCGGGCCTTCTCCTCACTGGCAAAGGCGGCGTAGAGACGCAGCTCGGTGCGGGCGGCGAGGGCCATGGCGAGGGCCCCGGTCTCGCAGTCGAGGACGAGGGCTTCGCCCACCGGTTCCTCGCCCCGGATTTCGCGGGCGATCCCGATGATCTCGTCGGCCGCGGCGGCGAGGGAGGGGTCGGCGGGGAGGAGGTCTTCCTCGGTCCCTTCCTCGAGGGTGCCGTGCGAGGCGGCCCCGGCCCCGCCAAAGGCGTGGATCCGGCCGTCGCGCGTGCTCACGAAGAGGCGCCCGTTGGCGGCGATGATCTGGTTGGGCCACTCAGCCAGTTCGTGGGACCAGAGTTCCCTGCCGTCGTCCGGGTGACGGGCGAAGAGTTTGCCACTCGCGCCCTTTTCCGCGTCGCCCTTGAAGGCCGCGCTGAAGACGGTGCCCCCGGCGTAGATGACGGGGCACATGTCGGGGTCGTAGCGGGTGACGGTCCCCCGCATGACCGGGCTGCCCATCACGGAGTCGAGGTCGCAGTGGTAGCCCTTGGTTTCCACGTTCCAGAGGCGCTCGGCCTTGTAGTTCTTCTTCTTGGACTTCTCGTCGACAACGATCTCGATGGTGTGGGCCTCGTTGCCGCGGTAGCGGCGCCCGCCGTGCATGGCGCCCATGAGGGGATAGAACGGTTCCCCGTAGCCGGCCGGATTGTCCGGGTCGGTGCCGGCCCAGGCGTCGTAGGTGCCGTCGGTGCGCTTGTAGCTGTTGAAGAGGGCCCAGTGGAACTGCTTGAAGTCCATGGGCATGTAGAGGTTGTGCTCGGTGAGGTAGATGTGGCCCACCGGCGAGAGGCTCCAGCGGTTGAGGGTCTCGCATTGGATTCCGTTGCGCCAGAGGCGTTTGCCGGTCTTCGTGTCGAGGGCGCACACGAAGGTGCCGTCGTGCGGGAAGACGCCCACCCCGAAGTAGGCCACCTCCTTGTCGACCACGATGTCGGTGCGCACCGGCCAGACCGAGGTGAGCTGGCCGAAGGAAAACATCCAGCGTTCCGCGGGGGAGGCCTTGTGCTTCCAGATGAGCGAGCCGGTGTCGGCGGCCAGGCAGTAGACGTGACCGTCGTCGCTTCCGACGTAGACCCGGCCCCCCGCGATGGTGGCACTGCGGTTGATGGCGGAGCCGGCCACGAATTCCCAGCGGGTTTTGCCGGTGGCGGCCTCAAGGCAACCGAGGCGTCCTTCCGCCACGCTGGTGAAGAAGACCAGGTCGCCCGCGGTGGTGAGGGAAAGGCTGTGCTTGTTGAACTCGGGAGTGATCTCAAGGTGGAGCTCGCCCTTCTGGAGCGGAGTGCGGTGGGACTGGCGCGAGCGGAAGGTCCAGAGGGGGCGGAGCGGCAGGGGGAGTTTTTCTCCGGTGGCGGCGCTCCGGCCGTAGTCGTGGCGGTAGGTCGGCCAGTCTTCGCTGCGGGCGCTTCCGTGGGAGAGAAGGGCCACCAGCAGCAGATGGCGAAGGAGCCTGAATTTCATCGGCACAGTGTCGCCAGGGGCCGGTATCAGGCAATGCATTTCCGTCTTGCCCGTTTGGGTCCTCGACTTGTGGGACCGGGGCGGGGAGAATCGAGGAACGGATGAAGACGAAGACGGTGCTCCTTTGCTGGTTGCTGGTGGCCGGGGCGGTCCTGGCCTGCCAGGTCCCGGTCTTCCGTTTCGCCCTCGAACGGTGGCCCGCGGACCAGTTCGAACTGCTGGTGACCTCCCGGGGACCCCTCAAGGGAGAGCTGCAGGAGAAACTCGTCGAGCTCCATAAAACCCTCGCGGCGGATTCCAACGCCATCAACCTCCGCCTGCAACACGTCGATCTCGACACCCTCACGGAAGCGGAACGCATCTCATTGCCCGCCCTCGATCACGCCGGGGAGGAACCGACCCTCATCCTGATGCCGCCCGAGAGCTGGAAGACCGGGGAGCCGGTCTGGGTGGGGGAGGCCACGGCCGGGAACCTGGCGGGGATGCTGGACTCTCCCCTGCGGCAGCGCTGCGGGGAGCACCTCGTGAAGGGGGCTTCAGCGGTGTGGGTGCTGGTGGAGTGCGGGGATCCGGAAAAGGACCGGAAGGCCCGCGAGATGATGGAAGCCGGGGTGAAGGAGGCCGGCAAGGTCCTGGAGCTGCCGGAGGGGATCATCCGGCGGGAGGATCTCAACAAGGATTACATCAACATCGATCCCGACAACATCCTGCGCTCCGATATCCCGCTTGAGATTTCCTTTCTCAGCGAGGTGGTGTCGCGTGACGATCCCGCCGAGGCGCTCTTTCTGCCCATGCTGGTGGAACCGGAGATGCTGGCCCTGGCCGAGCCTCTCATCGTCCCGATCTTCGGCCGCGGTCGCACCTTCGGGCCCATGGCCGCCTCGCAGGCGACGGTAGAGCTCATCGTGGGAGCCAACGAGTATCTCTGTGGGGCCTGCTCGTGCCAGGTGAAGGAGGGCAACCCGGGCTACGACCTTCTCTTCAACCGTAACTGGGATGCCATCCTCATGGCGGAGAAGATCACCGCCGACAGTGAGATCATCCAGCGCAACCTGGAGGTGGTGACCTTCAATCCGGGGAAGAAGTCCGTTGCTGCGGCGGCCCCGGAGGGGTCGGGATACAAGAACCTGCTGATCGGACTGGTGGTCTTCAACTTGGTGGCCTTCGGGGTGTTGGGCTTGCTCGCCTTCGGGGTGTTGGGCTACCTGCGCTATCGCAACCGGGCGGCATCCTGAGGAAGGCGGAGGAGCTACTTCTTTTCAGCGA
>MDTC01134625.1_pt1 | contig 33563 bp, 28 predicted proteins | sample 811181 | NCBI WGS metagenome assembly MDTC01 (sample SAMN05326644, study PRJNA326480) | marine metagenome | isolation source: seawater | place: Pacific Ocean: North | collected 2011
ACGTATAATTTCTCGTAAATATGGAGAACAAAGTTTTAAAGAATCCGACAAAGAAGTTGATTTAGCTGGTGAACTTTCGGATGTTTTATTCGTTTTATTATGTCTTGCAAATCAAACTGGAGTTGACCTTCAAACCTCGTTCGACAATAGACTAAATATGAAAGCAAAACGTGATCATGATAGACATCATTCAAACCAAAAACTTGACTAATGAATCTTTCATTGAAGAGTACTAGACTTAAAGATGCTCATATTGTTATTCCAGGATCGAAAAGTGAATCTAATAGATTAATAATTTTAAGCTCACTTTTCAAAAATTTGTCTTTGCAAAATATATCAAATTCAGATGATACAAATTATTTATTGAATGCTCTAAGCTCTAAATCAAATACTATTGATATTGGTCATGCAGGAACAGCAATGAGGTTTTTAACCTCATATTTTTCATTAACTACTAAAAAAGAGATAGAATTAAGAGGTTCCCAAAGAATGCATAATCGACCAATTAAAATACTGGTGGATTCTCTCCGAGAAATTGGAGCGTCAATTCATTATTTAAATAAGGAGGGTTATCCACCTCTTCTAATTAAGCCCTCTAAATTAAGTAAAAAGAAATTATTAATTGACGGTTCTACAAGTAGCCAATTTATATCTTCTTTATTATTGATAGCTCCAAAGATTTCAAATGGTTTAGAGCTTGAATTGATTGGAAAAGAAACCTCTTTTCCATATATCAATATAACAACCAGTTTTTTAAAAAAAATTGGAGTAGAAATAATTTCAAGAAATAAGTGTATTAAAGTTTTAGAATGTCAAAATATTAATCCGATTAAAATTTCAATTGAGTCAGATTGGTCATCTGCATCATATTTTTATTCAATCGTAGCTTTGGCTGAAATTGGATATAGTCTAACATTAAATAAATTTAATATATCCAGTTTACAGGGAGACTCAAAAATAGTAGATATATATAAAGTATTTGGGGTAGTTACAACTTTTCAGGGTAGAAAAATAAAGCTTGAAAAAGTCAAATCTAAAATTGATGAATTTTCATTTAATTTAGTATCAAACCCTGATTTGGCTCAAACAATTTGTGTCACCTGTTTAGGTCTTGGAATTAAATGTTATTTAAATGGCCTACATACATTAAAAATTAAAGAGACCGATCGACTTGTAGCTCTAAGAAATGAAATAGGTAAATTTGGTTTGAAGGTAACAATTAGCGAAGACTCAATTTCCTTTGGCGGTCATAAGGATTTTTTAAAGCCTAATGTTATGATTGAGACATATAATGATCACAGAATGGCAATGGCATTTGCTTGTTTAGCTGTAAAAACTAACATAATCATATGCAATTCCGATGTAGTTAGTAAATCCTATAAAACATTTTGGTCTGACTTATATAAAATCGGAATATTAGCTAAATAAATATCATTATTTTCTTGACATCCCCTTACTCAAGATTGTATATTTACAACTTTTAAATAATATAATTATGAAACTAAAACTATCTGATTTTAACTATGATCTCCCGAAAGAATTAGTTGCTGAATATCCAAATAAAGATAGAGATTTAGCAAGGTTGATGGTAATTGATAGGAATGATTATTCAATTCAACATAGACAATTTAAAGATATGATTGAATATTTTGAACAAGACGATGTGATAATTTTAAATAATACAAAAGTTTTTCCAGCTAGACTATACGGAAATAAAGAAAAAACAGGAGCTAGAATTGAAGTTTTTCTTTTGCGAGAGTTAAATGCTGAGCAAAGATTATGGGATGTATTGGTTGACCCAGCAAGAAAAATTAGAATAGGAAATAAATTATATTTTGGAAACGATGATACATTAGTTGCTGAGGTTATTGATAATACTACCTCTCGTGGAAGAACCTTAAGGTTTCTTTGTGATGTTGGTTATGAAGATTTCAGAAAACTTTTAATTGATTTAGGAGAAACTCCATTACCAAAATATATTAATAGAGAAGTTGAGCCAGAAGACAAAGACAGGTATCAAACTATTTATGCAAAAAATGAAGGTGCTGTCGCTGCACCCACGGCTGGATTACACTTTTCAAAACACCTCATGAAAAGACTTGAAATTAAGGGAATAAGTTTCTCAGAGGTTACACTACATGTAGGACTTGGTTCCTTTTATCCTGTTGAAGTTGAGGACTTATCCAAACATAAAATGGATAGTGAAAGAGTTATAATTGAAAAATCTTCTGCTGATTTGATAAATGCTGGATTAAAAAATAGAAGAAAAATTTGTGCAGTTGGAACCACTGTCATGAGAGCTATTGAAAGCTCTGTTTCATCGATGGGAACATTAAACGAATTTGACGGGTGGACAAACAAGTTTATTTTTCCACCATATGATTTTAGTATTGCAAATTCTATGATAACTAATTTTCACATGCCTAAGTCAACTTTACTAATGATGTCATCAGCATTTATGGGAAATGATTTTATTAAAAAAGCTTATGAAGAGGCAATTAAAGAAAAATATAATTTCTTCAGTTATGGGGATTCAATGCTCATCATATAAATATTTTGTCTTCAAAAAAAGATATCAGATCATTTAGTGAAGAGGAGTTAAAAGAAATTTTAACATCAAACTCCTTTAAACCATTTCGAGCAAAACAAATTTTACATTGGATTTGGAAAAAATCAGTTCACAGTTTTGACGAAATGTCTAATATTCCATTAGATCTGATTAAATTTCTTAAGGAAAATTTTGTGATTAATTTTATAAAGTTACATCGTAAGCAAAAAAGCTCAGATGGAACTATAAAAAATGCTATTAGGCTTTTTGACGGACATATTGTAGAATGTGTTTTAATTCCCACTAAGGGCAGAATCACTGCATGCATTTCATCTCAAGTTGGTTGCAGTCTCAACTGTAGGTTTTGTGCAACTGGAAAACTTGATAGAATGAGAAATTTAAATCCTGATGAAATATATGATCAAGTTGTTTTAATTAGCAAACAAAGTAAAGAGTATTTTAAAAGGAAATTAACAAATATTGTTTTTATGGGAATGGGTGAACCATTAATGAACTATAATAATGTTTTAAAATCAATTGAAAAAATTTCCTCTAAGTCTGGACTGGGAATATCTCAAAAAAGAATTGTCGTTTCAACATCAGGTATTCCAAAAATGATAAAAAAAATAGCTGATCAAGGAGTTAAGTTTAAACTCGCGGTTTCTCTTCATTCAGCAATAAATGAAAAAAGGACTTCAATAATGCCTTTTAATGATAAAATGAACCTCAATGAACTAGAGAAATCCTTAAGTTATTGGTATAAGAAGACAAAAAAAATAATAACATATGAATATGTTGTTTGGAAAGGAATTAATGATACTGATACTGATATTTCAGCACTAGTAGAATTTTGTAAAAAAACTCCAAGCAAGGTTAATTTAATTCAATATAATAATATTGATGATCCAAATTTTGTTCAGGCACCATCAGATGTCATGAATAAATATATTAAAACTCTTGAATCATATAAGATTAAAGCAACTATAAGAAAATCAAGGGGTGAGGATATTTATGCTGCATGTGGTCAACTTGCAAATAAGTATTAAAACCAATTGTTTAATTTTCAATAAATAAATAATAATTTCTTAAATTGTCTGGTTCAAATATATTTTATTTTGATTTCTAAAATAACCATAGAAAAAGTTTTTGAAACTGCTAGAGTAGAGGAGATAATTGGAGATTTTGTTCAACTTAAAAGATCAGGTTCAAATTATAAAGGCCTAAGTCCTTTTACAGAAGAAAGAACCCCAAGTTTTATGGTTTCACCTGCTAAACAAATTTGGAAAGATTTTTCAAGTGGGAAAGGTGGTACGGTTATAACTTTTTTAATGGAGCATGAGCAATACACGTATCCAGAGGCCATAAAATATATCGCTAATAAATATAATATTGAAGTTGAAGAAACCGAAAGAACTCCTAAGCAAATTTCTGAAGACAATGAAAAGGAGAGTTTATTTCTAGTTTCTGATTTTGCAAAAAATTATTTTAAAACTAATCTTTTTGAAGAAGAGGGTAAAACAATTGCGTTAAGCTATCTAAAAGAAAGAAAGTTTAAAAAGGATATGATTCAAAAATTTGAAATAGGCTATTCTAAAAATATTAAAGATGACTTTACCAAAGTTGCAATAAAGACTGGTTATAAGTTAAATTTTTTAGAAAAAACAGGATTAACAATTGTTAAATATTCTGAAAATATTGACAGATTTAAAGGAAGAGTAATATTTCCAATAAAAAGTATGTCTGGTAGAATTTTGGGTTTTGGAGGTAGAATTTTGGGCTCTTCAAAAAAACTTGCAAAGTATATAAATTCACCTGAAAGTTTAATTTATCAGAAGAGTAAAGTTTTATATGGAATCTTTGAGAGTAAACAATCTATTGTTAAAAACGATAATTGCTTTTTAGTTGAAGGATATACCGATGTAATTAAAATGCATCAATGTGGAATTTTAAATGTAGTTGCTTCTTCTGGCACTGCACTTACAGAAAATCAAATTAGACTAATAAGTAGATTAACAAAAAATATCACAGTTGTATTTGACGGCGATGCTGCTGGATCTCGGGCTGCTTTAAGAGGAATTGATCTTATTTTAGAGCAGGGTATGAATGTAAAGATTTGTAATCTTCCTGAAAAAGATGATCCGGATTCTTTTGTTTCAGAAAGAAGTTTAAATGAGGTTAAGTCATATTTAATTGACAATTCAAAGGATTTCATAGTTTATAAAGCCTCTTTATTAAAAGGTGATTCACAAAATGATCCTGTAAAAAAAGCTACAGTAATTCGTGATATGGTTGAAAGTGTTTCTAAAATTTCTGACCATATAAAACGCGAAATTTATATTAAAGAGTGCTCAAGAATAATGGATATAAGTGAGCAAGTTTTATATAGTACCCTGGCTCAAATTATAAAAAAAGATTTCAATAATTTAAAGAAAAGTCATGTAAAAAAATACAACCCAATAAGTGTCCTAAAAACTAATAAAAAAAAGCATGAAGTCGATAAACTTTATGAATTAGAAAAAAGAATAATTGAAATACTTTTATTATACGGAAATGATTCTATTGATTTTGAAGAAGAAGTTTTTGCAAAAAGTCTTGATAAAATTTCATCATCAACAAAGATGACAAGTAGATCATTAAAAGTATTTGAAAAAATATATATGGACCTACATCTTGATGAAATGGAGTTTACCAATGAAGATTTCAAAAACATATACTTCAGAATAATTGAATGTTTTAACGAAAATAAAGAAATAAATACAGACAAATTTATCAATCAACTCAGTAAAGAAGAGCAATTAAATGTTACTAATATTTTAATGGATGATGAAAAATATTTTTTACATGATTGGGAAAAAAATAATATTTATCCAAAATCGAAAAAAGATTCTATAGCACAATTAACCATTGAAACAATTTTAAATTTAAGATGCTATCTAATTGATAAAAAAGTTGGCCTATTTAAAGATGAAGCTAAAAATAATTCAAAAAATAAAGATCTGTTAGAGGAGGTTGTAAATTATTCTAAGCTGAAAAAATTACTATCTGAAAAGCTCAATAGAGTTCTATGATTTATAATCTTCTGGAATTATACATACAGGAATATCAATCATTTTATGTTTATTATTATTATGATGTCTAATATATATTTCGTAATTCTGTTTTAAGTCATTATTGAATTGATCTGGCTTTAACCCTTTCTCTAGACTTATCATTACTTTTTCTAAATCTTCATATGAAGCTCCAATTTGATCTTCATCTGTTCTATCATCATCCCATAACCCGTCTGTAGGCTTTGCATTTAAAATTTCTTTATTTATACCTAATGCCTTTGAAAGTTCAAAAACTTCACTCTTCATTAAATCAGCAATTGGACTAATATCGACTCCACCATCGCCATATTTTGTATAGAATCCTATTCCAAAATCTTCAATTTTATTCCCAGTACCAACAACTATTGAATTATCAATTGTTGCATAATAATATAAAGTCATCATCCTAATCCTTGATCTTGAATTTGCTAGTGCTAATTTATTTTTAGGCAAGTTAATGTCAACTGCAGATTTAAAGACATCGAAAACCTCGCTAAGTTCAACTTCAATTGAGTTAACATTTTTATATTTTTTCTCAAGCCATTTTATATGATTTTTTGCCCTTTTAAATTGATTTTTTTTTTGTTTTATAGGCATATTTAGGCATAATGTTTTAATTCCAGTTAAACCACATAATGTCGAAGTTAGTGCAGAATCAATTCCCCCAGAAACACCTACAATTAACCCATTTATATGATTATTTTTTTTATAATTTTTTATCCAATTTACAATCAACTCTATGGTTTCAGATTTCTTCATTTAATATTATTAAAATTAAAAGTATATTATATTTGTATTACAAAAGTAAAATAAACTAATGTCAATTTCTTTGCCAAAACCTAGAAAAAATATTTTAATAGTTTTAATTCTAATATTGATAGCTTCCTGTAATGTTAGAGAAAGTAAATATGATAATTATAAGTCAATAGAAAGATTTGAAAAATTATTTTACAATTCTAATTCAAATGACCTAGAGAAACTTAAAAAGAAATATCCATTTTTTTTTCCTGAATCGTATCCCAAAGATGTTTGGTTGAAAAGACTAAATGACCCCATACAACAAGAAATTTTTGATGAAATTATAAAAGCTTATGATAATTTAGATTTTCTTGAAAGTGAAATATACTCATTTTTTAAAAATCATAATGAATACCTAAATGAAAATATTGATATTAAAATAATTTCTGTTAACACTGATATTGATTATTCTAATAGAATTATACTTACTGATTCTATTCTATTAATTGGTTTAGATAATTATCTGGGTAAAGATCATAGGTTTTATAAAAATTTTCCATCATATATTAGAGAAGATTTAACAAGAAATAATATAATTTCTGATATTTCAGAAAGATTTGCTCTAAATAGTATACCAAAGGTTGAATATTATACTTTTTTAGATAGAATAATTTTTTACGGAAAAATTTTATATTATAAAGATAAGTGTTTGACAAATTACCCCGATAATTATAAAATTGGCTATTCATCCAAAAAAATGCAATGGGCAAAAGATAATGAATATTTTGTCTGGTCATATTTCATTGAAAATGAGATCTTATTTGACCCAAGCATAAAGTTAAATAATCGTTTTATAAATGATGCACCGTTTTCTACATTCAATTTTGAGAATGACAATCAAACAACCGAAATGATAGGTAAATATATTGGCTGGAATATAGTAAAATCATATATGCAGAATAACGATGTTAGCTTGATTGATATGTTATATGTTAAGCCTATAGATATTTATATAAAATCTAATTATAAGCCAAAAAAATAATGAAAAATAAAAAATCAAAAATTGAAATTTCTGTTGAATTAGATGAAAATAAAATTCCAGAAAAAATCTACTGGTCAGCTTCTGATGCTGGTATTAAAAACAGTGAAACAAAAGCAACATTTATATCTGTTTGGGATCCTAAAAGAAAAGAAAGCTTGAGAATAGATTTATGGACTAAAGATATGCCATTAGAAGAAATGAAAATATTTTTTTATCAAATGCTTAATAGTATGTCAGTGACCTATAAAAGAGCTACTCATGATGAAAAAATGTCACAAACAATGCTTGATTTTTGTGATTATTTTGCAGAAAAATTAGATATTAAAAAGTAGTCACCATTCGTTTATTTTATTTCCATCAAGTCTTAGAAATATTGATAATAAAATAGTAAAGGCTATTAAACTTGAACCACCATAACTTAAAAAAGGTAGAGGTATTCCGATTGTTGGGGTTAAACCTAAAACCATCCCAATATTTACCAAAAAATGAATAAATAATATTGATGCAGTACAATATCCATAAACCCTACTAAATTTATTTTTCTGATTTTCTGACAAATAAATTATTCTGGTAATTAATATTGTGTAAAGTAGAATTATAAATACACTTCCTATAAAACCCCATTCTTCTCCAATAGTACTAAAAATATAATCACTATGTTGAGCAGGCACAAAATTACCCATTGTTCGAGTTCCTTTTAAATAACCTTTTCCTGTTAATCCCCCCGAACTTATTGCTTTTTTAGATTCATTTAAATTATACAAGATTGTTTTTTCCATCTGTTTAATTTTAGCTGGATTTTTTTCTAAATTAAGCCATACTTTTATATAGTTTTTTTGGTGTTCTTTAAGAATGTTTTGATAGCTAAATGTAGTAGCAAAACATGTTATAAAACATAATGATGATATTGAAATTATTTTAAGAATTTTATTTCTAACTTTCTTTTTAAAAGTGTAGTATAAAATAATAATCAAGACAGCTGCAAGTGATGTAATTAATGCTGAAGCTTTTAATGTTAAAACAGAAAGTATAATAATACTAAAAATGGATTTTATATAATTTTGTGAGATGCCCTCTCTATATAAGACAAAGAATAATGATAAAAAAACTATCGAACTTCCAGTGTCATTTTGAAAAATTATAACAAGAATTGGAATCAAAATTATAAGAAATAATTTAAGCTGATCTGTTGTATTTTTTAAATCTGTTTGAAAATCACTTATATATTTTGAAAATGCTAGTGCTACTGTGATTTTTACAAATTCACTTGGTTGAAGATTAAAACCTCCAATTGGAAACCATGATAATGCACCATTAACCCTCTTACCAAAAAAGAAAAGACTGATTAATACAATTATAGATATTAGATAAAATATACTTGAAAATCTTTCATAAAATTTAACTTCAATTAAAATTGCCATTAGACCAAAAAAAAGAGAAATAATTGCATAAAAAAATTGTTTTGCGTATAAATTTGAAAAATCAAAAAAATTTATTTCTTCTCCAGAAATACTAGAGGATAAAATATTGCCAATTCCAAAACCCAGTAGTAAAAAATATACTAAAATTATTACCCAATCTAGTTTAAGAATATTTTTTCTATAGCTAATCACGATCTATTAATTTTAAAAGGTTTTTTAGAGTAAGGTTTTTTATATTCTGAATCTAAGCTTTTTTCAATAACAAGCTTTTCAATTGTTGTTTTGCTGATATCCCCTTTTAAATATTTTTCAATCATTAGACTAGTTATTCTTCCGGCCCAAGTAGATCCATAATGCCCATTTTCTACAAATACGGCAATAGCAATCTGTGGATCATTTTTTGGTGCGTAGGCAACAAAAATTGAATGATCTGTGAGTTGTGTTTTTTTACCATTTATTTTTGTGAAATTTTCAGCTGTTCCAGATTTACCACACATTTCAATGCCAGAAATTTTTAAAAGTTTTCCGGTTCCACTTTCATAAACTTTTGAAAGACCAACTTCAATAATTTCAAAATATTTTTTATTAATGTTAATTTTTTTCTTTTTCCTAAATCTTAATGGAATTGTGTCCCCTTCTATTTTTTTTATTATATGAGGAGTATAATAATAGCCTTTATTTGCAACGGCAGCAATCATATTTGCAAGCTGAATTGGGGTTACTAATATTTCACCTTGACCGATTGAATTTGAAAGATTTGTTGTTGGACCCCATTTGAAGTCAGGATACCATTTATCGTAAAATTCAGAATTTGGTATCATTCCTTTTTTGCCTATTGGCAGATCATTGTTAAGAAAATCTCCTAAGCCAAAGCTTTTAACATTTTCACTCCATTTGTCAAAGTTCTCTTTGGTTTTATTGTTTTTACTAATCGTTTTTCTATAGGCATCTGCAAAATATGAATTACAAGATTCAGAAATAGCATTATTTATATTTCTGTAACCACCACCACAATGGCATTTCATTGAATTATTATTTCTTCCGTAAATATATTCTCCCCTACAAAATACGCTACTTTTTTCATTAATTACATTTTCTTGTAATGCAATTAATCCAACAATGATTTTGAAAGGTGAGCCAGCAGGAAATGTTGATAACAGACCTTTATCCATTAAAGGCTTGTAAATACTATCATTAAAAAGTAGAGAATAATTTTTTGATCTTTCTCTACCTACCAGTAAATTAGGGTTGTAGGACGGAGCTGTAATTAGACTTAATAATTCTCCAGTTTTGGGTTCAATAGCTACAATTGCTCCTTTTTTGTTAGACATTAAAAGCTCTCCGTATTCTTGAAGTTTAGAGTCAATGGTTATCGTTAAATCCTTTCCAGAAATAGCATTTATATCATTTGCGCCATCGTTGTAATTTCCTATATCCCTGTTAAATCTATCTTTTTGAATAAATTTTACTCCTTTTTCTCCTCTTAAATACTTTTCATATGATAACTCTACACCCTGTTTTCCTGTAATGTCTCCTTGAGAATAAAAATTATCTTTTAATATATTAGACCTGTTAACTTCAGCTATATATCCTAGAACATTAGCTCCAATTTTTGTGTTGTATTCACGCAAATTTCTTTGCTGAATGTAAAACCCATCATATTTTCGAATTTTCTCTGCTAAAAAGCCGTGATCTTCCTTGGAAAGATTAGCTAAAAAAACTGAAGGTATTCTAACCGAATATTTTTTTGTTTTTTCAATTTTTTTATCAAAATAATCTTTCGAAATTTTTAATATTTTGCAGAGTTCTAATGTGTCAATTTCTTTTACAAGTTCGGGTATTATCATGACATCATATGAGGGCTGATTAGATACAAGTAATTTTTCATTTCTATCATATATGTACCCTCTTTTTGGGTATGTATAAACTTTCCTAATCGCATTATCTTCATAAATTGAGTAAGGTTCCGAAGCATAAACTTGTAGATAAAAAAGTCTAGCCGTAAACACCAATGAAGTTATAATTACAATTAGAAATAAAAGAATTTTCCTCATTTTACTTTTTATTAATTATAAATTCAAAAAGTATATATACAGTAACAAATGTGAATATTGCGGTTTTAAATGTATTTTTTATTATTAGCATTATTTTTGATAAATCAAAAATTTCTAGACCAAATAATATAAGGTGGTGAATAAAAATAATTGAAAAAATATAAAATAAATTTTGCTTCAATTCGATTGAATTAAATTTTACAACTTGATGTTCATATGCCATTCCAAAAAATAACTTTAATAAGTTAGGTCTAATAAATGAAATTGTCAAGGTAGCTGCTGCATGAATTGCGTGAGTGTCAGAAAACATATCGATAATAAAGCCATAAAAAAATGCACAAATAATAAATAGTGTCCTATTATTTTTCAAAGGAAAGTATACGATAAAAAATATATATAAAAATGGGTTAATCGATCCTAAAAAATTAATATTATTAAAAATTAAACATTGAGCTAAAATCAATATTAACGCAAGAATGATATTATTAAATATATTATTCATCTAAGGATTTTATTTCTTTTATATTGTTATTTTTTATTACGTAAATTTTTTCAATATTAGCCATATCAGTAGCCAAATCTATCTCCAATTCGAGATAATTTTCTGAGTCATCTAATTTATAGGAATTAACATAACCGATAAGAATTCCTTTTGGGAAAATCATCGAATTACCACCTGTAACAATTGTATCTCCGATAGAAACAGTTGCTTGTTTAGGCACATCATTTAATTGGACTTTATTAATATTTAAGCCATTCCAAGAGAGTACTCCAAAGTAGTTTGAGTTTTTAAATTTTGCATTTAACATAAAATTGGTATTTAAAATCGAAATAAATCTTGAGTAATTTTTTGACGTTTTATCAACAATCCCAACAACACCTTTTGATGATATAACACCATTATCAATTTCAATTCCGTTCAAAGCCCCCTTATTTATAGTTATGAAATTTTTTGAATAGGAGTAATTGTTTTTTATAACAGATGCTGTGCTTACCTCAAAGTCATATTTATCTAATTTTATGTTTTCTATTTCTACAGTATGATTATTGTACAAAAGCAGTCTTAATTTCTTATTCTCTTCTAATAATATTTGGTTTTGATAATCTAAATTAAAATATTTTGAGATAGTGAACTTTGTATTGTATAAGGAAGAGAAAAGATAATTACTAGAATTTAAAAATCTGCTTTTATTAAATTCGTTATAGTTAATATTGATTAAAAGACAAATGAAAAACAACGAAAGAAATAAAATAAAATTCTTATTTCTAACTAAGAAATAAATAATTCGTTGCATATTACTCTAACTATTTTATAAGCACACTCTTATATTTCGGAATATTTTTAAGTACAATACCGGTGCCTCTAACTACAGCTCTTAAAGGATCATCAGCTATATAGACTGGAAGATCAGTTTTTTTTGATAGTCTTTTATCTAAACCTCTTAACATCGAACCACCTCCTGCAAGATACATTCCAGTATTATATATGTCAGCTGCTAATTCAGGAGGAGTTTTTGATAATGTTTCCATTACAGAGTCTTCAACCCTGAGTATAGATTTTTCTAGAGCTTTAACTATTTCTCTATATGAAACATCAATTTGCTTTGGTTTTCCTGTCAATAAATCACGACCCTGAACACTCATTTCCTCTGGTGGATCGTCTAAATCATCAGTAGCAGCACCAATTTGAATTTTAATTTTTTCAGCTGTTCTATCACCAACATATAGGTTGTGTTGTGTTCTCATATAATAAATAATATCGTTTGTAAATACATCTCCAGCTACTTTCAGAGATTGGTCACAAACGATTCCACCTAAAGCAATAACTGCAATTTCTGTTGTGCCACCACCAATATCAATTATCATATTTCCTTTTGGCTGCATGATATCAACTCCAATTCCAATTGCAGCAGCCATAGGTTCATGGATTAGATATACTTCTTTACCATTAACTCTTTCAGCAGACTCTTTTACCGCTCTCATTTCAACCTCAGTAATTCCTGAAGGAATACAAATTACCATTATTAATGATGGAGAAAATATTTTATTTTTAAGAGTAGGTATACTTTTAATAAATAGATTTATCATTTGTTCAGATGCATCAAAATCTGCAATCACACCATCTTTTAAGGGTCTTATAGTTTTTATGTTTTCGTGAGTTTTCCCCTGCATCAAATTTGCCTCATTACCAACAGCAATAATCTTTCCGGATATCCTATCTTTTGCAACAATTGACGGACTATCAACTACAACCTTGTCATTATGAATAATAAGGGTATTAGCGGTTCCTAAATCGATTGCAATTTCTTCAGTTAAAAAATCAAAAAATCCCATAGGGTTATAACAAAAAAATAAAATTAATAATACAAAGGCCTGTTAATGTAAATCTATGAATAAAAAAAGAATAAATCAATATCAATGTTTAAAATGTCTAACACCTGTAAAAACCATTGCTAATTTATTATTATTGCAATATTCGATACTCAAATTATCCTTTATAGATCCCCCCGGTTGAATGATAGAATTTATCCCTTTTCGATGAGCGATTTCTACACAATCAGGAAAAGGGAAAAAAGCATCACTTGCCATACATGCCCCGCTAAGATTAAATCCAAACTTTTCTGCTTTTTCAATGGCTTGGTTCAAAGCATCAACTCTACTAGTCTGACCAGTACCTGATGCAAGTAGTTGTTTGTTTTTTACCAGCACAATTGTATTAGATTTAGTATTTTTAGAAATTTTAGATGCAAATAATAAATCTTCAATTTGACCCTCGTCAGGTTTTATCCTAGTCGGATAGGTTAATAATTCTATGTTATCTGTAATATTGTCATTAGTTTGAATTAAAGTTCCATTTAAACATGATCTTATGAGTTTATTTTTTTGAGGGTAGGAATTTAGCTTTAAAATAATCCTATTTTTTTTTCCTTTTAATATTTCTAATGCTTCAATATCAAAATCATGACATATAACTACTTCACAAAATAAAGAATTAATAGACTCTGCAGAATCAGAATCAATTTTTGAATTAGAAATTAAAATGCCTCCAAATGCAGAAACCGGATCAGCCGCTAATGCGCTTTCATATGCTTCTTTAACATTATTTCTAATGGAAATTCCACAGGCATTATTGTGTTTTAAAATTGCGAATGTAGGTTTATCGTCTTTAAATTCAGACATCAAATCTATAGCAGCATCTATATCCAGTAAATTATTATAGCTGAGGTCTTTACCATGAAGTTTTGTAAAAATATCATTTATTTTTCCAGAAAATACTCCCTCCTGATGGGGGTTTTCGCCATATCTTAAACTAAGGACTTCAGACGAATCAAAATAATCAAATATTAGCTTATCGTAGCTTGAAGAATTTAGAAAAGATTTTCTGGCAAATTGTTTTCTTTCATCTAAATTCAAAACACCTTGATTTTTAATATACATATTTAAAAATGTCTTATAATCTCTAACAGATGAAATGCAAACAACATTATTAAAATTTTTAGCTGCAGCTCTAATCAAAGCGATTCCTCCAATATCGATTTTTTCTATTATTTCAGACTCAGTACCACCATTTTTAACTGTTTCTTCAAAAGGATATAAATCAACAATTACCAAATCAATATTTGGAATTTTATATTTGTCTTTTTCGTGAATATCATTTTCATTATTTCTTCGGTAAAGGATTCCACCAAATATTTTAGGGTGTAATGTCTTTACTCTTCCTCCAAAGATAGGTGGGTAGTCCGTAATGTTTTCAACTTCTGTCACATCATATCCAAGATCGGATATAAATTTATGAGTTCCTCCAGTCGAATATAACTTGACATCATTTTTAACTAATTCTTCAACGATTGGCCTAAGTCCATCTTTTGAAAAAACAGATATTAAAGCAGATTTAATTTCTATATCATACACAATTTCAAAAATAATTAAATTGATAATTGATTTATCTTTATTTTTGTTTAAAGAATCTAATTTTGTTAACAATATGTGCAAAAGGTTATTAGTATTATTTTTTTTATTATTTGCTTATAATCTTACCTTTTCTCAGGACGTAAAGGGAAAAATTTTAGAGATAATTGATAATAAAGAATTACCTATAGTCGGAGCGAATATATATTGGATAGACAATTCAGGTGGTACAATCTCAGATATTGAGGGTAAATTTAAATTATCCAATCCTTATAAAAAGAAAAGCTATGTTGTTAGTTTTGTTGGATATCAAAATGACACCATAAGCGTTGAATCATTAGACACTAAAATTATATTAAAAGCGGATGCAGAATTAGATGCAGTGGCCATTAAATATAACTCTAAATCATCTTCGGTTTCCCTTTTAAGTTCTGCGAATATTCTAAATATTTCATCTGAAGAATTGTTAAAAGCTGCTTGCTGTAATCTTGCTGAAAGTTTTGAAACTACACCTTCTATTGATGTTAACTTTTCTGACGCAATTTCTGGTAGAAAACAAATAAATATGCTAGGTCTTAGTAGTCCCAATATTTTAATGACCATTGAAAATATTCCCTCCATTCGTGGATCACTACAGTCTTATGGGTTAACATATATTCCTGGAACTTGGATTGAAAGTATGCAGATTGCTAAAGGGTCCGGTAGTGTAGTAAATGGATTTGAAAGTGTTTCTGGACAAATTAATGTTGAGCTGAGAAAGCCTTTAACAGATGATAAGTTTTTTTTAAATCTATTTGCTGATGCAATGGAGCGTTTAGAATTAAATGCTCACTACAAGTCCCAACTTAATAATAAACTTGATTATGGATTGTACTTTCATACCAACAGAAAAAATACCAGTGCAGATAATAATAATGATGGGTTTAGGGATAATCCTACCGGAAAACAATTGAATATTCTAAACAGGTTTCAATACACAAATCTTGAGAAAGGGCTTGTTGGGTTTTTTGATTTTAATTATGTTTTTGACGAGCGAATTTACGGTCAAAATGAATATATTGAACAGTATTCTTTCCTTTTTCCTGAAAATCAAAATTATTGGGGAGGAAAAACTGATTCAGAAATTTTAAGGACAAATTTTAAATTTGGATATGTTGATCCGATTTTAACTTATAGATCTTTAGGAATTCAATTTGCATATACTGGAATTGATATCGGATCATCTTTCGGAAACAGAAACCACGATACTAAACAAACAAGTATATACTCAAATCTTGTATACAATTCCATTATTGGTGATACAAGAAGTAAAATTAAAACAGGTATTTCCCTAGCATATGATGAGTATGATGAATTCATTTTCAATAATAATCTTAGCCTTAATAATTTTGATATTTCTAGGATCGAAAAGTCAATAGGTGCATATTTTGAATATAATTATGATGATTTAGATAAAATAAATTTATCAGCTGGTTTAAGACTTGACAATCATAATAAAATAGGAAATTTTATTTCCCCTAGATTTCACATGAAATATCGAGCATTTCCAAAGTCTACTATCAAAATATCTTTTGGTAAAGCTGCACGTGTGGCAAATATTTTTTCTGAAACCCAAAAATTATTTTACAGTTCAAGAGAAATTATTTTTACCGAGAATTCAATCCCTACTGATTTTTCGACTATGAAAGCCGATGAGGCATGGAATTATGGGCTATCCATAATAAATAGCTTTAAGTTATTTGGTAGAGATTCTCAACTAATTTTAGACTATTATATCACTGATTTTCAAAATAAAGTAATTGCTGACTGGGAAACACCATCACAAATTAATTTTTACAATTTAACAGGTAAAAGTTTTTCAAACAGTTTTCAGGCTCAACTAACGTATGTTCTTTCAAATTCTGTTGATTTACTATTTGCTTATAAAAATACTGTTGCTGAAACAGACTATATTTTACATGGTAGATTAAAAAATCCTTTAACCCCTTCGGATAGATTATTTTTTAACTTTTCCTATAATGGATCTCCAAATGAAAATGGTAGGAGTTGGAAATATGATTTTACATTTAATCATATTGGCGAACAACGAATACCTTCTACCCAAGATAACCCAGAGCAGTACAGGCTTCCTAGTATTTCGGACAGATTAAATTTAATTAATACGCAGATAACTAGAGTTTTTGGTGAATCTTTTCAGCTATATTTAGGCGTTGAAAATTTAACAAATTATAAACAGGAAAATGCAATTATATCATCAGATAATCCATTTGGAAATTACTTTGACGCAACATATGTTTATGGCCCAATATTTGGCAGAATGTCGTATATTGGTTTGAGATATTATATTAAGTAAAATCTAAAGTTTATGAAATTAAATATTTTATTATCGTTATTGTTTTTGTTCCCAATTATAAGCATTTCACAGACTAAATCTACTGTGATCATTGTAGACGGAGTTTGTATGATGTGTGAAAATAGAATCGAAAAAAAATCGATTGATAAAAAAGGAATAAAATTAGCAGATTGGAGTCTGGAAAATAGGACTTTGAAGTTAGTTTACAATGAAAAACACATTTCAATTAATGAGATTCATAAATTCCTTGCATCTATTGGTCATGATACAAAAAAGGAAATAGCATCCGATCAAGCCTACAGCCTTTTAGATCCTTGCTGTAAATATCGTGACTTACAGGTTATAAAAGATCATGGTCTTGAAAGAGAACCGATAAACTTCGATAACAAAAAAGAGTAATAAAATTAATTATTACTCTTTTTTTAATGAAATAAGAAATATTTAAGATTTACATCATTCCTGGCATTCCACCGCCACCCATTGGTGGCATCGGAGCAGGTGTTTCTTCTTTAATATCAACAACTGCACATTCAGTTGTTAAAATCATACCAGCAACAGAAGCAGCATTTTCTAAAGCAATTCGTGTCACTTTTTTTGGATCAATAATTCCTGCTTTTAGCATATCTACATATTCTTCATTTTTAGCATCATACCCTATAGTATCTTTACTTTCTAAAACCTTTGATATAACAATACTTCCCTCACCACCAGCATTTTCAACAATTGTTCTAATTGGAGACTCTATAGCTTTTTCTACAATATGAATACCTGTCTTTTCATCTGCATTCTCTGATTTTAGCTTTGATAATTTTTCTTTAGTTCTTATAAGTGCAACTCCACCACCAGCAACAATTCCTTCTTCAACAGCAGCCCTGGTTGCATGTAATGCATCATCAACTCTATCTTTCTTTTCTTTCATTTCAACTTCACTAGCAGCACCTACATAAAGCACTGCAACTCCACCCGCTAATTTAGCTAACCTCTCTTGAAGTTTTTCCTTGTCATAATCACTTGTTGTAGTTTCGATTTGAGCTTTAATTTGATTAACTCTAGCCTTAATTTCAGAAGCTTTCCCTGCACCATTAACAATGGTGGTATTGTCTTTATCGATTGTAATTGTTTCTGCAGTACCAAGCATGGTTAAATCAGCATTTTCTAATGAAAATCCTCTCTCTTCAGAAATTACTGTACCACCAGTTAGAATTGCAATATCTTCAAGCATCGCCTTTCTTCTATCACCAAATCCAGGTGCTTTTACAGCTGCGATTTTCAAACCTCCTCTAAGTTTATTAACAACTAATGTTGCTAAAGCTTGACCCTCAACATCTTCTCCAATTATAAGCAATGATCTGCCCGATTGAGATACTGGTTCAAGTATAGGTAAAATTTCCTGTAGATTAGAAATTTTCTTATCAAATAAAAGAATATAGGGGTTCTCTAATTCTGTTATCATTTTGTCAGCATTTGTAACAAAATATGGTGATAAATATCCTCGATCAAATTGCATTCCCTCAACAACATCCACATAAGTATCTGTCCCTTTTGCTTCTTCAACAGTTATCACTCCCTCTTTTCCAACTTTTTCAAAAGCAGTTGCAATTAGATTTCCAACTGCAGGGTCATTATTGGCAGATATGCTAGCAACCTGCTTAATTTTTTCGGAGGAATTTCCAACTTGTTTCGATTGCTTATTTAATTCATCAGTTATGCATGAGACAGCTTTATCTATGCCTCTCTTTAAATCCATTGGATTTGCACCTGATGCAACATTTTTTAATCCTTCTTTTACAATAGCCTGAGCTAAAACAGTAGCTGTCGTTGTTCCATCACCAGCAAGATCGTTAGTTTTGGATGCAACTTCCTTTACCATTTGAGCTCCCATATTTTCTAATTCATTTTCAAGTTCTATTTCTTTAGCAACAGTAACACCGTCTTTAGTTACTTGAGGTCCACCAAATGATTTACTAATAATAACATTTCTTCCTTTTGGACCAAGTGTGACTTTTACCGAATTAGCAAGAGCATCGACGCCTCTTTTTAGGCCATCTCTAGCTTCAATATCAAATTTTATCTCTTTTGCCATTTTTTTAATTTTTTAATTATACAATTGCAAGAATATCTTTTTCGGACATGATTAAATAATCCATGCCATCAAATTTTAATTCTGTTCCAGAATACTTCCCATACAATACCGTATCTCCTACTTTTACAGTCATTTTATGATCTTTATTTCCAGTTCCAACAGCTACAACTATAGCTTTTTGTGGTTTTTCTTTAGCATTATCAGGGATAATTATACCTGACGCAGTTTTGGTCTCTGCTTCTAAAGGTTTTACCAAAACTCTATCAGCTAAGGGTTTAATATTTACTTTCATAATAAATTTTTTACTTTGAATTTTTCACAAATCGTGCCATAAGAAAAAAGCTGACAAAATTACAGAAAATATAAATTATTCGATTTTATTATTTGTATTATCATCAGTTTTCATTCCTTGGAAAGAATTGGAATTTTCTACTTGATCAGTTTTTTGCCCTGCAGCTGAATTTTCCGCAGATTTAGGGTTTGTAAAACTAATATTTGAAATTAAAATTAGCGCAATAAGTGTTGCAGCTAAATACCAAGTACTCTTATCCAAAAAATCTGTAGTTTGTTTTACACCCCCAAATTGTTGACTTCCGCTACCACCGAAAGAAGAAGATAACCCTCCACCCTTTGGATTTTGGACCATAATCACAACAACCAGTAGAAATGCAACTAATATTATCAGAAATAAAAAGATTAAATAAGAAGTGTTCATTTTAAACTATTAATTTTTTTAATTTGGTTTGCAAAGTAACTGTTTTTTTCTGGAAATTTCAAAATTAAAATTTTATATGCTTGAATAGCTTTTTCATAATTTTTCTGACTTTGATATAACTTTGCTAATGTTTCAGTCATATATTCCGAATCTATTAATAAGTCATCATTTGTTCTAGAGACAGCTTCTTCTTCATATTTTATATTAATTTTAGGTTTTTTAGAAATAAATTTATTTACAAGTTTTTTTTCATCGGTTCTGTCAATTGGTTTTATATTGCTGATTTTCAGCCAATCAACAAAACTATTATATCCATTACTAGGATCAATATTGATTTTATTCTCCTTTGTAAAAATATTTTCAATTTCTTTTTTGACAGAAAAATGGTTCTCATTTTGATTGTCAATATCATAAATTAAGTTGTAAAGAACTTCTCTGTCTCTGCTGTAAGCAGCTGTTAAACTTAGAAATCTCTCATATTTAATATCATCATTATCTTTAAGATGTTTTAAATAAATTGCCTTTCCTGTTTGAAAATATGGAAATTCCAAATTAATTTCTTTAATGAATGAAACTTCTTCTTTTGAAAGGTTTTTAGGTTTGTTCAAAATTTTTATAAAGTTCTTTTTATTCATTTTACCATTTTGCTAAAGATGCGTTAAATACATCTTGGGTTATTCTTTCAAATATTTCATCCATTGCTGTATCTTTTTGACTTCCAATTAACTGTGTGTTTCCAGGGTAATCATAATAGAATGAAAATCTTTTTTCAAAATCAGAATCAGAATCATTTTTATCAAAGAATCTAATATTTATTCCTACTGTCAGTCTATTTTGTGCTGCGGTATTATTCGCAGTTGCAGTGGTAGGAGATATTCTATATTCAACAATTTCACCTTCATAAGTCAAATCAGCATTTGATTTTACAAGCTCTAAACTTGTTTGATTAATCAATAGGTCAATTAGTTTATTCGTAAAATCTCTTTCAATCCCAGGTTCAATTAATGGCGCATTATTTTGAAAATAATTAACTTGAAAGGTTTTTGTTTCAGGGGAAATAGAGGCACCCGTTAAACTATATTTTACACTGCAACTTACAAATAAAAATAAGAAAAGTAATAGTCTCAAAATTTTCATCTACTACAAATTAAATTGTTTAATTTTTCTATATAATGTTCTTTCACTAATTCCCAACTCATGAGCGGCTAATTTTCTTTTTCCCCCGTGCTTGTTAAGTGATTTTTTTATTAATTCTAATTCCTTTTCTTGAATTGAAAGTGATTCAATAGCTTTGACTTCCTGAATATAATCAAAATCATTTTTATAATCATTATTTGATCTATTAGATTGACTATTTTCAATTTCAAGAACTTCAATATTATCTTTCATTGATTTTTTTTCTTCCTTGTAAACTTTATTTATTAATTGCTCATTGTTTTTCTTGAAATCACTTATGTTGGAGGCTTGCATTAATTCAAGTGTCAATTTTTTTAAATCATTTAAATCGCCCTTCATGTCAAATAAGACTTTATATAAAATTTCTCTTTCATTATTAAATTCTGATTTATCTGATTTATCAGAAATTATTGCGGGTAAATTTCCTGCTGTAATTGGAAGGTAATCTTTGAGTACTATTTTATTAATTTTTCTATTTTCCTCTAAAACAGAAAGTTGTTCAGCGATATTTTTCAATTGCCTAATATTACCATCCCATTTATAATTGATTAAAATATCTATTGCTTCATCATCAAGCCTAATTGTTGGCATACTATACTTTTGAGCGAAATCTGAACAGAATTTCCTAAACAAAAGGTGTATATCATCTTTTCTTTGTCTGAGCGGTGGGAGATTGATTTCAACGGTACTCAATCTGTAATATAAATCTTCTCTAAACTTATTTTTTCTGATAGCTTTTTGCATATTTACATTGGTAGCAGCAACAATTCTTACATTGGTTTTTTGAACTTTACTTGACCCTACTTTTAAAAATTCTCCGTTTTCTAAAACTCGCAACAATCTTACTTGAGTTGTAAGTGGTAATTCCCCAACTTCATCTAGAAAAATTGTACCTCCATCTGCTACTTCAAAGTATCCTGCTCTGGTTTGGGTAGCCCCTGTAAAAGCACCTTTTTCATGGCCAAATAATTCACTATCTATTGTGCCTTCGGGAATTGCACCACAGTTTACCGCAATGAATTTTGAGTGTTTTCTGTGTGATAACTGATGACATATTTTTGGAATGACTTCTTTACCGACTCCACTTTCACCAGTAACTAGTATTGAAATATCAGTTGGTGCTACTTGAATTGTTTTTTCTAGAGCTCTATTTAGCCCATTACTATTCCCAATTATTTCAAATCTTTGTTTAAGTGATTGTAATCTAATCATATTTTAATTATTTTTTGAATATCCGCTTGCTATTCCGATTAATGTTGCGCTTGTACAACTATTGATTTTTACGACTACAAAATCTCCAATACTATAATTTTCTTTTGGAAATACAACAGTGGTATTTTGTTGATTCCTGCCTGCCCAATGTAAATTTGATTTTTTTGATTCTTTTTCAATGAGTACCTCAACAGATTTACCTATAAATTCTTGACTTCTAAATAGACTATGTCTTTGTTGCAGCTGAACTATTTCACTTAATCTTCTACTTTTAATTTCCTCATCTATGTTATCTTCCAATTTTTTTGCAGCTGGAGTTCCGGGTCTTTCAGAATATTTAAACATGTAACCAAACGAATATTTTACTTTTTCCATTAACGACAAGGTGTCTTTGTGATCTTGTTCAGATTCATTAGGAAATCCAGAAATCATATCATGACTGATACTACAATCAGGTATAATTTTAAAAATATTTTTAACTAATTCAATATATTCTTCTCTGGTATGCTGTCTGTTCATAGCCTTAAGTATACTGTTACTTCCGCTCTGAACTGGTAAATGGATATAGTTGCATATATTTTCATATTTTGACATCACTTTGATTACGTCAAGTGACATATCTTGTGGGTTAGATGTTGAGAACCTTATTCTCATTTTAGGTTGAGTTAAAGCACACATTTCTAGAAGCTTAGCAAAATTTATTGAAGATGCTTTTTGAATTTCACTAGCTTTTGAAAAATCTTTTTTCAATCCACCTCCGTACCAAAGATAACTGTCAACATTTTGTCCAAGCAAAGTAACTTCTTTAAAACCTTGGTCATTTAAATCATTTAGCTCCTCAATTATTGACTGCGGATCTCTACTTCTTTCTCGCCCTCTTGTAAAAGGAACAACACAAAATGTACACATATTATCACAACCTCTGGTAATAGAAATAAAAGCACTAACTCCGTTTGAATTAATTCTGGTTGGAGTTATGTCGCCGTAAGTTTCATCCTTTGATAGAATTACATTAACAGCAGACCTGCCAACTTCGATTTCTTGAAGCAAGTTGGGTAGATCTTTGTAAGCATCTGGACCAACCACCATATCAACTATCTTTTCTTCTTCCAAAAATTTATGTTTTAATCGTTCAGCCATACAACCTAATACGCCTACCTTAACCTTTGAGTTAGCCTTTCTTACCTTATTAAACTTTTCAAGTCTTTTTCTGACAGTTAATTCTGCCTTTTCTCTGATTGAGCAGGTATTTACTAAAATTAGATCAGCATTGTAAATATCATCAGATGTCTTATATCCGTTTTTAGAGAGTATTGAGGCAACAATTTCGCTATCACTAAAATTCATAGCACAGCCATAGCTTTCAATATAAACTGATTTTGCATTAACATCGTTATGTGAATTTTCCACAACTAACGTGTCACCATTATGTTTATATGGATTTTTTTTACTCATTTGCATTGTAAATTTTGCTGTGCAAATATACAAAAAATACGACAATTTGTCATGCTGAAAATTTAATTTATAATTTTATGGCTTAATATTTGAATCAATCATTTTGAAAAAAAAATCTACATTTGTAATCTTAAAAAACAAAAATGGCAGATAATTTAGTAATAGTTGAATCTCCGGCAAAAGCCAAAACAATTGAGAAGTATTTAGGTGCAAATTATAAAGTTACATCTAGTTTTGGTCACATTTCAGACTTGCCTTCAAAAAACTTGGGCATTGATGTTGAAAATGACTTTAAACCAAAATATGAGGTTTCATCTGACAAAAAATCTGTTGTAAAAAACTTAAAAGATTTAGTTAAAAAATCTAAAATAATTTGGCTTGCTAGTGATGAAGATCGTGAAGGAGAGGCTATTGCATGGCATTTGTTTAAAACGCTAAAGTTAGACGCGGACAATACAAAAAGAATTGTATTTAACGAGATAACTAAAACAGCTATTTCAAATGCAATTAATAATCCAAGATCCATAAACTACAATTTAGTTGATGCACAACAAGCAAGAAGGGTTCTTGATAGAATTGTAGGTTACAAACTATCACCAATTCTTTGGAGAAAAGTTAAGGGTGGGCTTTCGGCTGGTAGAGTTCAATCTGTAGCTGTAAGATTACTTGTTGAAAAGGAAAGGGAAATAAGGAATTATATATCTACTTCAACATTTAGGGTTGAAGCAGTATTCAAAAATTCTAATGGAAAAGAATTTATTGCTAGACTTTCAAATGATTTTAATTCTAAAGATGAAGCTATTGATTACCTCAACAGTACCACGGGATCCACATTTAATGTTACTGAAATAGTTAAAAAACCTGTTAAAAAATCCGCACCAGCCCCCTTTACCACATCGACACTTCAACAAGAGGCATCAAGAAAGCTCTCTTTTCCGGTTTCAAAGACAATGAGTGTCGCACAAAGATTATATGAGTCTGGTCACATTACTTACATGAGGACAGATAGTGTTAATTTATCAAATTTAGCTATTGAAGAGGCAAAAAAGCTGGTTACTAAAAATTTTGGTGAAGCTTATTCAAATCCTAAAAACTTTAGTACAAAGTCAAAAGGTGCACAACAAGCTCACGAAGCAGTAAGACCAACAAACTTTGATTTATCTTCAGAAATAATTAATGATTATGATCAAAAAAGATTATACCAATTAATCTTAAATAGGACACTTGCATCACAAATGAAACCTGCAGAGCTTGAAAAAACAAATATCAAAATCTCTAGCTCTAATCGTAGTGAAATGTTTACTGCAATTGGTGAGGTAATTAAATTTGATGGTTTTCTCAAGCTATATCAAGTTTCTAAGGAAGATGATAAAGCGGATGATGATGGAATTTTACCACGATTTAACGAAAACGAAATTTTAAACTTGTGTGATGTGTTTAGCATACAAAAATTTAGCAGACCACCATACAGATATTCTGAAGCATCATTGGTAAAAAAACTAGAGGAATTGGGAATTGGAAGACCATCAACATATGCCCCTACAATTTCTACTGTTCAAAATAGAGGTTATGTTGAAAAAGGTTCAACTGAAGCGAAATCTAGATCCATTATAAAGGTTTCAATAAACAACGGACTAATTTCAGAAGAAACCTTAAATGAGAAATTTGGATCTGATAAAGGGAAATTAATCCCAACAGATATTGGAATCATAGTAACGGATTTTTTAAAAAATCATTTTGAGTACATAATGGACTACAATTTTACCGCTAAAGTTGAGCAAGATTTTGATAGTATAGCTAGTGGTAAAAAAGATTGGACAGAAATGATGAAAAATTTCTATGAAACATTTCACCCTGTTGTTGAAGATGTTCAGGAAAATGCCACAAGAGAAAGCGGTAAAAGGGTATTGGGTTCTCATCCGGAGAATAGTAAAGAAGTTAGTGTTCGATTAGGTAAGTTTGGCCCAATGGTTCAGTTAGGAACTGTAGATGATGATGAAAAGCCAAAATTTGCTAGTTTACCGCAAGATTTTCATATTGAATCTGTTACACTGAATGAGGCATTATCCCTTTTTGAATTGCCAAGGGAATTAGGTGAATTTAAAGGCGAGATGATTATTGCCAACAATGGTAGATATGGCCCTTACTTAAAGTATGGTAAAAATTTTATTTCAATCCCAAACGGAAAATCCCCTACAAGTATTACGATAGATGATGCAATTATTTTAATTAGCGAAAAGGAAAAAGCAGATGCTCCAATACATAAATATGAGGGATTTGATGTGCAAAAAGGAAAAGGTAAATTTGGTCCTTATATCAAATGGAATAGCATGTTTATTAATGTAAACAAAAAATATGATTGGAATAATCTTTCAACCGATGATATTGAGGAACTAATTGAAGACAAAAAAATAAAAGAAAAAGAAAAATTAATTCATGACTGGTCTGATGAAGGTATAAGGATTGAAAAAGGAAGGTGGGGTAAATTTTATTTGATAAAAGCAAAAAAAAGAATTTTACTAGACAAAAATCTAGACGTAAAATCTATGGATTTAGAAATGGCCAAAGAAATTTATAATGCAAACTCCCCAAAAAACAAGAAATAAATTGTGGATTCAGATTATCTAACATCACCATTTGATAATTTATTAAAGCCGGTTGACGAGCATTTAATAGTTCATAATGGTTTGCTTTCACCGCTCATTTTAGGAAATTCAATTAACATTCATACAAACGAAACAGGTCTGCCAGATTTAGATTCAACTGATATTGCTTTGATTGGAGTACCTGAAAATAGAAATTCTCTTGAATATTTAGGAGAAGAGATTAATCTAAATGAAATAAGAAAATCCTTTTATAATTTATCTCCAGGCAATTGGTCTTGTAACATTTCTGATTTAGGAAATTTAATTTTAAGTGACAATGCTGAAGAAACATATGGAAGACTTGTATCAATGTTGACTATATTACTTAAAAAGAAAATTATTCCTGTAATTGTCGGTGGTAGCCAAGATTTACTTTATGCAAATTATAGAGCTTACGATTCTTTTCAAAATACTGTAAACATTGTAAATATTGATTCAAATTTTGATATAGGAGATTCATCAAAACCAATTAATAATCAAAGTTATTTAGGGAAAATTATTCTTGATGAGCCTCATAATTTATTTAACTATTCTAATATTGGTTTTCAAACCTACCACAACTCCCAAGAAGAAATTGATCTTATGGATAATCTTTTCTTTGAATCTTACAGGCTTGGTGATGTATCTTCAAGCATCAAGATTGTTGAGCCTGTTATGAGAGATGCAGATATCGTATCAATTGATTTAAAATCTATAAAATCATCTGAGTTAAGCTCAAGACAGAAATTTTCTCCAAATGGTTTTGACGGTAAAGAAATTTGTACAATCAGCAGATATGCTGGAATAAGTAACAAGGTCACTAGTTTTGGTATATTTGAGTATAAATCTTCTAATGAGGACGAAATAACAGAAATGCTGATATCTCAAATTTTATGGTATTTTATCGAAGGTGTAAATTGTAGGTTGAATGATACTGATTTTGAAAATGAAGACGAGTATAATATATATTCTCTAACTGTTGAGGAATATGAGCTAACTTTTTTTAAAAGTAATATTACATCCAGGTGGTGGATTGAAATATTTGGTGAGGGGTCAAATACTAAATTAAAACAACGTACGTTATTACCTTGTACAATGGAAGATTATGAAGAAGCTAAATCAGGAAATATCCCTGAAAGATGGCTTAAGGCAATTAAAAAAAATATTTTATAATAAGTATAGATAAACTTATTATTTGTTTATTTGAATATATATGGGTAAGTTTACCCCACTTTTTTTTTGAGATAATATGAATAAATTGAGAAGATTAAATTTATTGTTGGTTTTATTGATAATTTTTTCTAGTTGTGGTTCTGGTGGTGATTTAGGTAAATCCTCTAAAGGAGAATTAGTAGGAATTAAAGGAAAGAAGTATTTTCCTGAGAAGCCCTATGGTATGGTGTTAATTCCTGGTGGAGCATTCATTATGGGTAAATCTGATGATGATATTGCTCAGGTAAATGATGCGGCGACCAAAACTGTTACTGTTAAGTCATTTTATATGGATGATACGGAAATCACTAATTCTGAGTACAGGCAATTTGTGATGTGGGTAAGAGACTCAGTAATTAGACATGCCTTAGCAAAAGAATTTCAAAGTGATTTTATTAATGGATTAATAAAATCAAATGACGACGCACGCTATAAATATTTATATAAATCCCAAAAGGATTACATTAATTCTCTCGCTGAGGGACAAACTTTTGACAGAAACAATTGGAATAAAGTGGAAAACTTAGATATGTCTGTTGAGCTTGATCATTTTGGACCCACCTACAATAATCGAAAAGGCACTTATTCAAAAGACTCAATTTTTAACAACACAAATGATCCTAGAGATCAAATTATCGGAAAGCAGGTTTCTAAGCGTTATGCTAATACCATAAGGAAATTTTTATTAGAAGAGGATGAAAATTTTACAGAATTCGATTTTCAGTGGAGAGCAAATAAATTCGTCTATTCTGAAAAATACTCAAATCTAAAAGGGTATTTAGAAGCAATGAAGAATGGTAGAAAAATGGCATTAGATGAAATAATAGATTCAACTACTGGTAAACCAAAAGAAAAATACACTGATGAAGGTGAATTAATAGTAAAATTTATAGAAATCACTAAAACTGGTGAAATTTATAGAAGTTTTGAACAATATATGAAATCATCGTCCGAAGGGGATTCATTGTCTGCAGTTATCAAGCTTGATGATGAATTTGTAAAAAAACAATATGACATTAGTAGAAGAAAATATATTTATCCTAAGAATGTTCCTGTATACCCGGATACGCTAGTTTGGTGGAATGATTGGGAGTATACTAATAATAGATCAATGTTTAACAATTATTTCCATCATGATGCCTTTAGTGATTATCCCGTTGTAGGTGTAAATTGGCATCAAGCAAAAGCATTTTGTAAGTGGAGAACTGATACGAAAAATCAATATCAAAAATCCAAAAAGAAAAAGAGTATAGTGCCTGAGTTTAGATTACCAACAGAAGCTGAATGGGAATATGCTGCAAGAGGTGGTTTGCAAGGTGCAATGTACCCTTGGGGTGGTCCCTATGCAAAGGATGACAAGGGATGTTTTCTGGCTAATTTTAAACCCATGCGTGGTGATTATGCTATAGATGCAGCACTTTACACTGTTGAAGCTGATGCTTATCCCCCAAATGGATATAATCTTTATAACATGTCTGGTAATGTTTCGGAATGGATTGATTCATCTTATGAAGCAGAGGCATACGAATTTTCTTCGACACTAAACCCTAGTGTAAATGATGAGGAAAATAAGCTCAAAGTAGTTAGAGGTGGTTCATGGAAAGATGTAAAGTATTTTCTACAGGTAGGTACTAGAGACTTTCAAAATGCTGATAGATCAACCAGTTATACCGGATTCAGAACGGTTCACGATTATTTAGGTTCAGATATGACTGCAAATGCAATGACTAACTCAGCAATAAAAAAACAAAATAATAAAAGAAGTTCTATAAAATAAAAACAAAATAATAACTAAAATTTATAAAGATGAGATTACTTAACAAAACACAAATGAATTTTGCATACGGAATGGGTGCTGCAATCGTAATTATTGGAGCCTTAATGAAAATTACACATGCCTCATTTTTTTTCCTAACAGGAAATGTTATGCTAACTATTGGACTTGTCACGGAAGCAATTATTTTTGCTCTATCAGCTTTTGATCCACCTGCTGATGAATATGCATGGGAAGAAGTTTATCCAGAATTAGCTGGAGGTAAAAAGAGTAGTGGTTCATCTGACAAGAAGAGCCCTAAAGCTCTAATGAGTGAAAAAATTGATGATATGATCAAAAAAGCGCAGCTAGATCAGAGTGTTGTAAATGGTTTAACCCAAAGTATTAAAGATTTTGAAGCATCTGCAAAAGCTGGTGCTAATAATGCAGGAGAATTAGCTAAAATCAATAAAGAATTTGCTGAAAATGCAAACAAGCTAACTGCTCAGATGGAAAGCTTAGCGAAGAATTTAGAATCCCTAAATAATGTTTATGGGGGAGTTCTTAATGCAATGAATAAAAAATAATTTTGTGTTATTTATAATTAACACTAAAGTTTAATAACTAACACTTAAAAAAAATATTATGGCAGGAGGAAAAGAAAGCGCAAGGCAGAAGATGATTAATCTTATGTACCTTGTATTTATTGCAATGCTAGCTTTGAATATGTCAAAGGAAGTTCTAATGACATTTGGTGAAATTGAACGTGAGGTCAGTAAAACCTCGATGTCCCTACAGGCTGAAAATTCAAATGCTATTTCCATTATGGAGAGTCAGGCAAAAAATAGTCCTGATGAGTGGAATGCTGCATATGAAACTGTTAAGCCTATCGCTGACGCAGCAAATGAATTAATAACATTTATTAATAATGATGAAAATGAATTTATTGTTGAGCCTTACAAAGTAAATGGAATTGAGTACAGAAAATTAAAAAGACCAATTTTAGAAAAAGAAAATGATTTTAAGAGAACAATAGACGGTAAAATACCTGAAATGGTTGGAGATTATGAGGTAATGGACAATTCTGCGGCTTATGATGAAATGCTATTTACAGGAGACTACAAAGGACCAGATAACCCTGGTTACACTGAACTTGGAAAGGAATTTGTTAGACTTGTAAATAATTTTAGAGATACTGCAATTAATGCATTGGAAGGTTCAAAAATCTCTAATGATTCAATCAAAAATGCAATTTGGGAAAATTCTGTTCCTGGATTAATAAATTCTATTGAAAGTAGTTTTAATACAGATCTTGTGAAAGTAGGTAAGGGGGACAGTAAGGTAAAATCATGGTTACATTTTAATTACGACGGATTTCCCGAAATTGCTTCAATAACTAAGTTGACTTTATTAGAGGAAGATGCACAAAATGTGGTTAAATCTTTAATATCTAATGTAAATGAAACTATTTTAGGAGAAAATCTTTCGTCATTGAAAGCAATTCCAGTAAACGTTAATAATTTTTATGAAAATGAAAAATTATCTGGCGCTATTTCTCTAGGTAAATTTGATCCAACTTTTAAAGCTAATCAAATACAAATTAGTATTGACGGAGCTCCACCGATTAGAAAAGATGCTGATGAAGTTATGGAAAATGGACAAATCATGCTTGAAAAATTTGGTATTAACGTTGGATCTGCTGGGGAAAAAGAGATTACAGGGGATATAATATTTCTCAGAAGGGGTGAAGATGGAGAAAATGTAGAAAGGTTTATTAAAATTGACCATAAATATTTTGTAAATAAACCACTAGCAAATATTAGTAATCCTAGTATGAATGTTGTTTATAGAGGTTACCCAAATATTTTAAATATTTCTATGCCAGGTGTTTCTGATGCTAATATTGAGATTATAGCACCCAAATCATTAAGAAGAAATCCAAAAGTTGCAAATCAATATATTTTAGAAAATGAAAATGGTAAAAATGGTAAAGTAGATATTATTGTAAAGGATAAATTAAATAATATTACCGCGTCTCCTGTTACCTTTTCAGTTGTAAAATTACCGCCGGCTAATGCCTATGTGGTTAAAAAAGGTTTAAACAAAATTAAGAGATCTGCTTTGGCTGCTGCAACAATAAAAGCTGTATACAATGACGAAAGATTGGAAAATGCAATAAAACCAAAAGTAACATCATTTAAATTAAGAATAGGATCAAATATAGCTGGAACTAGCAGAAGTAATAAATTCACAAACTCTCAGAGAGATAAAATTAAGAAGGCAAAAAAGGGAACTACTGTTCTTATTTACGATATAAAATATATCGGAAACAACCTAATAGGTAATCCGGAAACCGAAAGTAGTTTAGCTTTAACCTTACAATAAATATGTTTTAAATGGATAATAAATTAAAACTTAAAATAAAGTTATTTCTAATATGTTCAGTCATTTCTGTTCTTGCTTATTCTCAAAATGGTTCTAAAGGATACAAGTCTAGCATAGCTGGTATTCTCAATGCTCCCAATCCAGAAGATATTGGCGTAAGAACATCTGTACAAATACAGGAGGATGAAGATGGTCCACTTGAGTACGGATTTGTAGATGATAATGATATCCTTTGGTCAACAATGGTTTGGGAAATCATTGATTTAAACCAAAAAGTTAATTTTCCATTACTATACCCTACTGATTTAGACGTGGTTGGTGATGAACGAAGACCAATGTTATGGTGGTTAAGGCAAGAAATTGAGGCCAGAAGACTAAATATATATGATGGAGACGATGATGGTAATTTTTTAAGGAAACTTAAAGATGAAGAAATTGAACAAATTTTTAGTACTTATAAAGTTTTTGAAGAAGCTAAACTAAATTATTTAGGAGAAAATGTAAAATTCACAGTTAGAGACTCTGTTGATTTTCAGCAACAAAAGCTGGGTTATAATATATATGAACTTTCGGATGAAGACCCTTTGAAAGTCGATTTTATGAATGATTCAATTAATGATGTACCAGGGTTTTATAAAAAACCCGATAAATTACTATTTCCTCATCTCATAAAAGATTCTGGGATTGCTAGAAGAATTGGTAAGGATATAATTACTTATGAAGAATTCGTAAGATTTGAGGATAACGAAAGTGATAGAGATATTTTTAGTGAAGAAGAAACTGTTGGTTACAATGAAGCGTTAGATGAGCTTATTAAAGAGAAACTATTTATTGAAGATGAGCATTATGTATATGAACAGCTTGAATATGGAAATGTTCTGTATTACAAAATTAAGGGTATGTGGTATTTTGATAAAAAATATTCTGAATTGATTTACAGACCAATTGCAATTGCCCCAGTTATAAAAGAGATAGAGTCGGCAGATCAAAATGATGATGGTGATGATGATGATGGTGATGATGATCCTCGAGTTAGTTATCGTGGAAGTGGAGTTGACTCGGATGGGGATGGCGTTGAAGATACTCAAGAAATTGAAGATTGGTATACTGACCCTAACAATAAAGATACTGATGGAGACGGGGTAGATGATTTGACTGAAATATTATTATCTGATATCTTTGATGATAACGAGATAGCTATCAATTCTGAAATTACACCAACACAAGAGCAAATTGTTGGATATTTTAATGATCTCACAAACGACGAAACTGATGATACAGATGATGCAGACAATAGCGACTCAAATCAAGAATCAGTTGGATTTGGAGGTGATGAATTGTTCTGGGTATATTACCCACATGCCAGAGAAATTTTACAAAAAGGTCAGGCATTTAATAATAGAAATCTTTCTCAGTCAATTTCTTTTGATGATATTATTAACTCAAGAAGGTTTCAATCCTTGATTTATAAAGAGGAAAATGTTTATGAAAATAGAGAAGTTAAAGACTATATCAAAAACAATTCTTTCATGAGGCTTTTAGAGTCAGAAAGAATAAAGGAAAAAATTAGAAATTTCGAACACGACATGTGGAGTTGGTAATTGTAACACTTCATTTAAAAAAAGCGATTTACATCTGTAAATCGCTTTTTTTATTACCATAATTACTATTAATACTTGTCAATCTTAAAAAGCATTGTATATTTGTAGACCACATCGCGGGGTAGAGCAGTAGGTAGCTCGTCGGGCTCATAACCCGAAGGTCGCTGGTTCGAGTCCAGTCCCCGCTACTAAA
>MDTC01258633.1_pt1 | contig 33560 bp, 32 predicted proteins | sample 811181 | NCBI WGS metagenome assembly MDTC01 (sample SAMN05326644, study PRJNA326480) | marine metagenome | isolation source: seawater | place: Pacific Ocean: North | collected 2011
ACAATGTTAAAAATTTAATAAGAGTAGGTAGTAGTGGTGCTATAGCTAAAAATCTTGAATTGGGAGATATAGTTGCAGGCATTGGGGCTTCAACTGATTCTGGCGTAAATAGAGTTAGGCTAGATGGAGATGATTTCTCAGCTACAGCATCATGGAATTTATTACATAATTTTGTACATAGTGCTGAAAAGATAAATAAAGAAGTCCATGTTGGAAATATTTTCTCTTCAGATTTGTTTTATGACCCAAGAGGAATTGAAAGATTTGAAAATCTTGCTTCCATGGGAATTTTAGCTGTTGAAATGGAAGCAGCGGGACTTTATGGGGTTGCTGCAGAGTACGGAGCTGAAGCCTTAACAGTAGTTACAGTTTCCGATATTATCAGAGGTGGAGAATTTAAGCAGATGAGTTCAGAAGAAAGAGAACTTGGTTTAAAGACTATGATTGAAATTACATTAGATTCCTTATAGATCCAATAGATATTAAATGTTTAAATTAAAATTATTAAGTATTCTTCCACAATTTATTTACAAATGAAATATTTAAACCCATTAAATTATATAAATTATTTAACTAAAAAAATAAAAAATATTAAAAAAATAAAAAATCTCATTTATAAGTATTCATCAGGGTCAATTTATTCTTATAAATTTTTATATAAAAAATTAAAACAAATAAAAAATATAAATCAACTTGTAAATTTTCATTTTAGAACTTACTCACATGCTGACCATATAAATAAAAAAATATTTGAAATATTACTCTCTCATCCAGAAAAAAAGAGTTTAAATATATTAGAAACAGGCAGTTCAGCTCATGGATGTAATAGTTCAATTTTATTTATAAGCTATATTTATAAATTTGGAGGAACCTTCAATACTGTTGATATAAATCCAGGGATTAAAAAAAGCCTTAATCATTTAGCAAAAAAAGGAATAAATTTTCATACCAGTGATTCTGTAACCTTTATAAATAATTTAGATGTTTCCTTTGTTAATAAACTTGACTTGGTTTATTTAGATAGTTTTGATTTAGATATAGAAAATCCCAATCCTGCTGAAGAGCATGGGTTAATGGAGTTTCTATCTCTAGAAAAAAACCTGAGGAAGGGAGCCTATATAGCGATTGATGATACTCCAAACGATATTAAATTATTTGGAGTAGAGAAAAATAAATATAAACATGTTCCCGGAAAGGGTGCTCTAGTTTTAAAACATATTGAAAAAAATGGTGGCTATGAGATAATTTACCACCATTATGGAGTGATACTAAAAAAACTTTAAAACTTATCAGAGTAAGTGTTTTGATTCAATTTATTAATAGGCTTATTAGATTAATTAAAGCTTTTTTATTTCTACTTCTGGATAGTAAGTCACTACTTCATTTGATTGGTTATTTTCTATATTTAAAAGTTGCTTAATTATTTCTTCTTTAAAATTCCACGCAGGAATAATAAAAAGGCATTTTTCTTCCAGCTCTTTAAGCTTTTCAAATGATTCAACTTTTTTTGAATATCCGGGAACAAATTTATTTTGTTTAAGCAGATTATTGTCAAAGAACAGATCGACTTCAATATTTCCATAGTTTAAAAATGTTATTCCTTTCGCAGCGATTCCACAGCAAGCAATTAAATATTCTTTAGACTTATATTCGGAAACAATATTTTGAACTTCCATGATCCTTTTTTCAGCGTTAACTTTAAAATTTTGATAAATTTTATGATTGTAAATACCAAACTTTTCTTCGAGTTTAAAAATTTTATCTACTGATCCATCTGTATCAAAATTCTTTTTGTTTGTTGATAATTTCCACAAATAACTAGAGCCATGGACAGGAACTTTAGTAACTGATTCCAGAAAAAAATTTGTTTCTTCTAATAATTTTAAAAAAGACTTTACATTGAAGAAGCTTATATGTTCATGGTAAACAGTATCAAATTCATTATTTATAAACATTTCTGATTGCGATGTTTGAATATAAATTTTTGAATTTTTGTGAATATAATTTTCAATTTCGCTAAGAAAAGCTCTGGGGTTATTGACATGAGCAAATACATTCATTGCAATAACCACATCAAAAGTTCTATCTAATTTGAAATTATCTGGAAGTGGCCAATAGTTACAAATAGTATCAACTCCTTTATTTTTTGAAACTTCTTCAAGGTTTTTTGCAGGGTCTATTCCAAGAACATTATGCCCCCTGTCTTTAAATTCTTTTAATAGAGAACCATCATTTGAAGCTATATCTAAAACTTCTAAGTTTTTATTAAATTCACTTTCTGCAACTTTGACAAATGACTTAAAGTAACTATTTAATTCTTCAGATGTGCCACTTAAATAAACATAGTCGTCAAATAACACATTAGGATCAATAGATTGATCAAGCTGAGAATGAAAACAATCTAAACATAAATTTAATTTAAGTTCAAATTTTGTGTTATTAACTTCAGGTGTAAAAGAATTAGCTAACGGCACCTCTCCAAGGTCAAAAGTACTACTTAAATTTTTTGAATTACAACATAAACAATTTAAAAGCTGTTTTATCATAACTTATTTTTAAAATAGCTTTTGTACCAATCAATCGTTTTAGTAATTGAATCTTCAAAGTTATATATAGATTCAATATTCAGATCTTTTTTTATTAAGCTTGAATTTAAAGTTTGGTTTGGTATTTCTTCATTTGAATTGATTATATATTTTGGTTCAATAATTTCATTTTTAATTAATAAAGAAATTTTATTATAGATATCTATGACTTTATAAGACTCTCCGGATGAAAAATTGTAACTAAGATAATTATTTTTGTTATTTATAACTGCAATCCCCATTTTTTCATAAGCTTGAACTACATCTTCTACATATATCCATTCTCTTACGAATTTTCCATCTGATCTAAGTACAGGTTGTTCGATGTTTAAAAGCGATTTTATACTTCCTGGAATCAATCTATCCCAATTCATATCTCCGCCTCCATAGATATTTCCGCACCTTAGAACTCCCACATTTAATTTGTAAGTTTCATAGTATGTTCTGCATAAAAGATCTGTTACAGTCTTTGAAACGTCATACGGATAGATACCATTTAAATAATCTGATTCTTCATAAGGTAGGTTTGGAGACTCGCCATAAGCTTTATCAGATGAAGCCACAACAACCGGTATATTATTTTCTTTACATAATTCTAAAATATTCCACGTTCCTTTTATGTTTGAATTAAATGTTGTTAGAGGGTCTTTGACGGCATCTAGAACTTGGGTCTGAGCTGCAAGATGGTAAACAATATCAAATTTAAATTTGATAAAAATATCTTTTAAAGAATCAAAATCTGAAATATCAAAATAAAAATGATCTAAATCTTTAGTTAATTTAAAAGACTTTATTAAATTGTCATCTTGAGGTGAAAGAGATATTCCAGCAACTTTATTTGCAGATTGAATCAAATTTTTTGTAAGCCAGCTACCAAGCAATCCGTTTGACCCAGTTATTAAAATAGATTTATTTAACCAGGGATTTTCGGTCAATTCCAAACTTTCCATGGGGCCTCTCCTGAGTTCCAAAGTTTGTTCAATTCAATGTATTCTCTATAAGTATCCATTGGTTGAAAATATCCTGTATGCTCGAAAGAGTATAATTCTTTACTTTTAACTAGCCTTGGAAGAGTGTCAACTTCAAAAATGTCACCTTCCTTTATGAAATCAAATACTGAATAATCTAGAACCATAAAACCACAATTTATATTTACGTTTTCTTCATTTTTTTCATTAAATTTTGTAACTAAATTATTTTTATCTTTTTCTATTAACCCAAATCTTGAAACAGGTTTTGTGGTAGAAATTGTTATAGAGCCATCATGTGAATTATGAAAATCAATAAGGTTATTGATTTCAACATCACCCAAGCCATCTCCATATGTCAGAAGAAAAGATTCCTTATTGTTTATATATTTTTTGATGTTTAATACTCTTTCTCCTGTGTTCGACATAAGACCAGTGTCTGCCATCGTTATTTTCCATTCGTATTCATTGTTTTTATCTAAAAATTCAATGTCTCCATTTTTTCCAAGATCAATTTTTATATCTCTGTTATAAATATAAAAATTTTTAAAGTACTCTCGAATCATTTCTTGTTTATATCCAAGACATAAAATAAAATCATTATGACCATAGTGTTCATAAGTTTTCATAATATGCCAGAGTATTGGTTTATCTCCGACTTCTACCATTGGTTTTGGAATATACTCTGTTTCTTCTCTTAATCTGGTTCCCAAACCGCCCGCTAAAATAACTGTTTTCATAATTGTATTTTTTTTTATAAATAAGATACTAATCTTTAATTATTAAAAACATATGAATAAAAAAATAATAATAATTGTCCAAAATTCAAACAAATATCCTTCTAATTTAATGATTCCATTTATTAAAAAAACATGGGGAAACAATAATGAAATAAAAACAATTATTTATCAAGGTGATTCAACAGAAGACAATTTAGACTCAAAAAATATATTAAGATTAAAAATTCCTGGAGACTATGAACATTTAACTCATAAACTTCTTCACTGTATTCAATGGATTGATAAAAATTTAGAATATGATTATATTTTAAGAACAACAACTACAACATATATAGATATTGATAATCTTAAAAATTTAATAAAGACCCTACCACCATCAAATCTGTATCATTCAACTCTTGTTACTTATCCACCATTTCCCCATAAAAAAGAAGATGAAATAATATTTGGATCAGGGACAGGGACTATCTTATCCAAAGATATAGTGAAGTTAATAATTAATAATCTTGATAAGTGGGACTATACCCTGCTTGATGATGTAGCAATGGGAAAACTTTTAACATATGAGAATAATATTAAACTAACCATCGGGAGTAGACAAGATTTTAAAAATTATCCAACACAAAAAAATATAGATTTTAATAATTATTTATTCAGGTACAAATTAAGCGATAATTTACTTCCGCGTTTTTTAGAAATTTTCATTATTTTAACGATTCATTTAAAAATTTTAAATCATAGAAAGCAAAACTTAATAAGGACATTCTTAATTCATATAATTGATATGGTTTTTATTTTGATTTTTAATATTTTTTATTTTTTTAATTTCAAACGCTATATCCCAAAACTTAAAATTTTAAGAAATAGAATGCTTGCAAAAATATTTTTACAATTAAAAAAAATTAAATTTATGCAAAAGTATTTTAAAAAGATTAAATCTAGCTTAAAAAAATTATAGATTATGGTTACTTTATGAGCCAAAAATCAAAAAAAATAAATTTTATACTAATTGGAGCACAGAAATCCGGTACTACTTATTTGCACAAACTCATGATGTCTCATCCTGAAATTGAAATGCCAAATGAAGAAATTCCTTATTTTCAATATCCAGATTTTGAGGCAATTGATAATATTGAATTTTCTTTAGCTCAACTATTCAAAACACGAAAAATTAAAGGAATTAAAAGGCCAAACTATATAGGACAGGAAGAATCTCCAATTTTGATTGAGGAATATGGAAAAGGAGAAATTAAATTAATAGCAGTTTTAAGAGATCCTGTTGAACGTTTTATTTCAGCTTTTTTTCATATTGTTAAGCATTCATGGTTAACACCTTTTTTTATAAATTTAAAAATTAAAAATATTATTAATGGTAAAAGAGGCAAGCCAGTTTTACTCAATTTAATTGAGTATGGAATGTATTCGAAATATCTTGATAAATATCAAAAAACAATAAAGAAAGAGAATTTATTTGTATTAGATTATAATTTCTTAACTTCTAATCCACAATCAGCATTTAATTATGTATGCGACTTTCTTGAAATAAAAAGGTTTGAGTTAGATAGTAAAACTCTTCAAGAACCTTCTAATGTAGGTTCGAAATCATTTATTGATTTGTTACATGGTCATTTGAAATCTAGACTAATGTTTAGATTTGATAGAAAAATTCAAAGACTATACATAAAAGATTCCCATACAAAATTAAATAAGTTTTTAAGAAAATTAGTTGATAAAATTTATTTTGAAATTAGTAAGTTTGAAAAATTAAAAAATAATATTCAAATTAAAGATGAAAATAAACAAAGGTTAAGAGAGTTATATTCTGAAGATCAAAAAAAATTGAAAAAATTTAAAGTAGTAAGAGAATAATTAATTAGTATTAAAAAGAGATTTGATAAATTTCTATCTAAAGGATATAAAAATTATATTTAGATTATTTTTTTTCATTAATAAAATTCATCCAAAATTCTTTTTTTACATATTTTGAATATTCAAAATCTTTAAAATTCTGATAAATAAGATTAATTTTATTTTCATCAATCTCCTTAAGTTCCAACCAATCTTCAAATAAAAGAATTGGGATTCCTAAATTATAAAAATTAAGGGAGAAATCTGTTTTTTTTAATATAGGTATTGTTTCTGTTAATAAGGCTTCCCAAATCCTATGAGTATCTATCCCATTACCTTCTGGGCATAAAACGAAATTATGTTTCTTTAAACTCATAAGGTATTCAAAGTTATTATCAAATTTTCGATTATTTATAAATTTAAGCTCACTTATAATTTTGTCTAAATTATTTCTAACTTTCGGGTTTGTGGCTGAATTATACGATGCCAGTATTTTATTGTTTTTCTTATTCTTAAAAACTTCTATTTTCTTTAGATTTTTTAATCGTCCGTTCTGTAAATATCTTCTATTTTCAAATCCTATAGGTAGTGGTGAGAACTTTTTATTACTCTTGAATGACAAATTTTGCGCAAACCAATGTACAATTTTTTCATCTATTAATTCTTCATCTCTCGTACTTATTACTCCATCTGAGTTATGTGTAATTAATATATATTTATTGTTTATTTTGGGATGTTGTGTTTTAAAATAAATATCTTTTAATTCTGTTTTTAGGAAAACAATGTCATTGTTTTTAACTAATAAGGGATTAAACGTTTTTGTTTCATCAAATATAAAATTTGACTCGTACCTTAAAGTATCTCCGGAGATAAATGGTGAACTGCTTGGTCTATATATTCTAGGATTAACTTTTAGGGTGTAATACCTAAATTTAGCTCCAAGGGTTCCTTTTATTTTATTTAACATTGTAAAACTAGGCTAACATTTTTTTATTCATAATTAATCTACCTTTAAGTTTAAATTTTTCTAATATCAATTTATGGCATACTTATTTAGGAATTTTTTTAATTTATTAACAACTGTGATTCGAAAGGTTTCATATTGGGGATTAAAAAATATAGCTGCATTTATTTTTTATGAAATTATGTACTACTTTAAATTTAACTCAAGAACTTTATTTGGAATAACAAATAACGAATTAGATTATGAACTAAAAGGTGGAGAAGAATTTATTGAATATATTCCAACTCCCTACTTTTTACTCAATAAATCTCTGAAAAAAATAAATTTAAAAATAAATGATGTTTCTTTGGTTGATTTTGGCTCTGGGGCTGGAAGAGTTTTGGAATTTTTTATAGATAGAAAAATTAAATTCGCCAAAGGTGTTGAGATGTCAAAAAACTTAACAAAAATAGCAAAGTTGAATTTAGCAAAATTTGATAATGTTGCCATTTTTAATATGGACGCTCAAGAATACAAAATTACTGTAGAAGATAATCTATTTTTTCTATATGATCCATTTGGGGTTGAAACAGTAAAAAAAATAATTCAAAACATTAATAGTTCTTTATTAGAAAAACCAAGAAAAATAAACATAATATATATTTCGCCAAGGTACAGAGAGTCTTTTGAAACACATTTTAAAACAATTTACAAAGATATAAATAAATATAATTTAGGGCTAGTTATTTATTCAAATTAAATTTTTTGGTAGATCTTTTCCTAGTTGCAAGTAATTCTTAGAAAGAGTAGATTTCAAAGAACTTATAAAATAATCAATATCTTCATACTCAATAATTAATGGTGGACAAATATCTAAAACTTCTGGAGATGAAGGGGCAAAAGAAGATAAAATATTATGTTTTTTGTAGAGGTTATTAATTATTGATGCAATAAAAAATTGATCCCTTGTTTTGATTATTTCATTACTAAAATTATTTTTTATTCTCTCGGCTGGAAAAATTAATTCTACTCCCAAAAAGAGACCCTTTCCTAGTATTTTTTTTATTTTTTTTGGAAATTCTTTTTGAAGATTTATTAATTGATCAAAGAAATATTCACCTTTATTTTTTACTTCATTTAAAAACAATTCATCGGAAATAATCTTCAATGACTCAATAGCTACTTCACAAGTAGTTCCTATTCCTCCAAAAGTAGTGGAGTGTAAAGCTGCAGTTGAACGGGTACCATAAGCTTTTTTAAATAACTTATCAGTTGTTACCATCGCGCCTATTGCCCTACTACCCCCACCTAAAGATTTAGAAATTGTTAAAATATCAGGTTCTATATCATATTCCATAAAAGAAAATAAATAACCTGTGCGACCCATTCCAACTTTAATTTCATCAAAGATCGTAATAATATCATTCTCTTTACAAATCTTTATTAAATTTTCTATAAAATCTTTTTCTCCGACATTAATTTTCTGACCTTGAATTGGCTCTAATATTAGAGCTGCAATATCTGAATTTTCATTAATAATCTTTTCAACAGATTCAATAGAATTAAAATCAGCTGTAAGGATATTTTCTCTTGGAAGTCCAATTAAAAAATTATCATTATAGTTTTCAGCATCTGTAACGGATAAGGAGCCAAGAGTCTTACCATGGTAAGAATCAGTAAATGTTAAAAATTTTCTCTTTTCAGTATTCATCATTACAATTTTTAATGCTGCTTCAACAGCCTCTGCTCCTGAAGTGGAAAAAAAAGCTTTATTTAGATTTTTTGGGAGTAAAGAGGTTAGATATTTTGCAAGAGAAGCTTGTTGTTTGTTAATTCCAATTTTTAATATATCGACAGTGTCACTTTCTATGCATCTAACTTCTACCTCGTTAATTCTTGGATGATTGTGCCCTAAATTTAAAACCCCTAATCCTGAAGTAAAATCATAGATCCTTTCGCCGTTTTTTAAATGTATGAACATACCTTTACTAGAAACATAATCTAAATCATCCAGACCAAGTATTTTAAATGCATTATGTAATTGTGGATTTACATTATTTTTATAGTATTTTTTTATATCATCAAAACTTGTTTTTTCAGGATTGTTAATACTCATCTTCTAATGATTCCTCTTCTAAAAATATTCTTCTATAGAGATTATTTACTAATAAATTATTTGGGTCAAGCTTATTTTTAATTTTTCTGAATTTTTCTATATTTTCTTTTCCGTACATTGATTCAAATTGATTAAAATTTAAACATGCTGTTTTAGCATAATAAACTTTTCCATTTAAATTAATAATCTTTTTATTCAAGACATTAAAAAAACTTTTTAATTTACTCGAATCAATATTTGGAAAATCAAAAGTAAATGCATAAGATTTCTCATCTAATTGAAAAGACAGAAGGAAATTTTCTTTTGCTTCAGAGTACGATTTCAATCCAGTCATTAGAGGTTTTATTTTTAATATTTTTATTTCATTGTAAAAAAAATTAAAAAACTCTTCAGCATTTTTCTTAGGTATATTACATTGATACTCAAAAAAACCATTTTTAAAAAAATAGTTATATTCTGGCAAAAAAACATCATTTAAAAAATGTGATTCTAATAAATTTTTGTTTCTTTCTTTGTTATTAGAAAAATATCCTGAAGAATAAATTCCGAATAATTGTTCAAATAGCTTATACGTATATTTAAAACTAAATAATGGTCTTATTAATTTTTGATTACCCAGCACTTTAAATATGTTAAATCCTTTTTTCTTTTCTGACTCTGCATTTGTTATTTTTGAGTAACTTAATTTTGCAAAAGAACTTTTTTTTAAATTACTACTTAAATCAATAGATGCAATTAAATAATCTGCGTCCTTTTCAATTTCATTAATTTTTAAAAATAAATTATTAATATTGTTTAAAGAAATATGCTTTTCAGAAACAGTTAAATGTTTTACTTTCTTAAGGCTTATTTTAACTTCTAATATCACTCCTAGAACTCCAAGTCCAGATATTATTGAGTAAAAAATTTCCTTATTTTTCTCTCTTGTGCATTTTTTAATTTCAAAACTTGATAAATCAATGTAAGTAATTTCAAGGACATGATTACCAAAAAAACCAGATTTAAAAGCATTTTTACCATGTATGTTATTTGATGCTGCTCCTCCAATTGAGACATGACCTGTTCCCGGTATTACCTCAATCATGAATCCTTTATTATCTAAGTAGTCTACAATTTCATAAAATGTTACTCCTGACTGAACTAATAAATCATTTCCCTTTAACTCAACTATGTTATTTAATCTATTTAGATTTATTGAAATTTCCGTATTTAAAAAGTTATCACTATAGCTTCTCATCCCCCCTAAGATCGATACAGTTAAATTTTTACCTAATGCAAATTTAAATATTTTAATGATTTCTTCATAGCTTGTTGGGTAATAAGTTTCAGAAGTTGAATAAGTTGTATTACTCCAGCCTGATAGTTTATTTTTAACTAATTTAATATCATCCATATCATCAACTTAGTTGACTTTCTTGAATATGTAAATATTAGGGCCATTTCCTGAAAACTTTTTAATTAAAGAATAGTTTTTAATTTTATCCAAGCTCACATTGTTATTAACTTTATAAGAAAAATAGTTTAAATTTTGAAAATAATAAAAATGATTATTTTTATGATTCATAATAGATAAAATATTTCTTCTATCTTGAATATCAATGAATCCACTCTTTCCATAATCATCAATAATGTAATAATCGAGATTTTGCTTAGCATCGATATCTACAGTTAATATGGATATATTTTTTGCAACATTGGATCCGTTACATGCTGTGTTAATACCTACTTCTATATTCTGAAATTCTGATCTTTCAGAGATCCAGTTTCGCGCCTCAATTCTAGAATCTGTATCTAAATCATCAAAAATTGTTATGGAGAAAGAAAGAATATAAATTACTAAAAATAAGAACAAATTGACTTTTAGTAAGCTTTTGATATTTCCTTTATTGGAATAAATAAAATTATCTATTCCAAGATTTAAACAAATTAATACTAAAGGAACAAATAAATTTATATTTCTATTCAGGAACATGTTATAGAATGAAAAAGATGAAATATAGATTAATGGCAACAAATAAAATATAATTATCAAAAAATATTGTTTTAACTTGATTAACTTAATTAAAGCTAACAATACAAACAAAAACCCAAACACATTTACTGGTACTGGAAATAAGAATAAAAAATAATATATAAATATTGATAAGTAATTTTCTGTTGTTCTCTCTCCATAGTTTTCAAAATTCCATAAAAAATGATCTAAAAATTGATCAACGTTTATTAGAGCAGAAAAATTTAGAACAAATATAAAAAATATTAATAAAAATATTCCTGTTAAGAATTCTTTTATATAGAATCCTTTTTTTTCTTTTAGTTTTACTAAATATAAAATAAAAATACTTAGGATTAGAAATAAAAAATTATATTTAACACTTGCGCCAATAGCCAATATTATTGCTAAACAACTAGCTCCATAAGAATCTAATTTTCCATAATAGATTTTAAGAATATTATAAGTAAGTAATATGGTGAAAAAATGAAGATAGCTATCACCATACCATATTCTTGTTTGAGCTAATAAATAAGGGTTTAATACATAAATTAAACCCAAAATAAAATGAGACTCTTTTCCGACTGTCAAATTTATTAATTTGTTTATCTTGAGAAGGTAAATGATTGAAATAGAACTTATTACAAAATTAAATAAAAATCTTGCGAAAACTATAACTATTGTTGAATATAGACTTTTATTGAAAGAGTTTACTAATATTTCAACAGGAAGCAGAAAGATAACTATTGGATAAAAATTCATAGGTCCAGCTTTAAAAAAGTTTATAATAATTGTTTTTTCAGAGAGCATCCTTTTTACTTCATTCCAATACAGCTGCTCATCACAGAAAATGTACGGGTCAAGTGAGTTAAACAGACTTGGTAAGCGCACAATTAGATTAATGATTAAAAGTAGTAATAACTTTTTATCTAGTTGTTTAATTTTTATCATAAAATTTTAAATTAAAAAGATACTTTAATACAGCTAAGCTTAATTTTATTTTTCCTATAAAGGTTCCGCCACCCTTCGCTGATTCAAATATTCTATTTTTAAAATTGATATCCATTCTTGTTATTTTATATTTAAGTTTAGATGCTTTTAAAATGAGGTATAAGTCTAAGTTAAAATTATCAGGAGGATTATTTAGTTCGTCCATTAGATCTTTATTAAATAATTTTGGCTGACCATTTATATCAGCTATATAAACCTTTGTAAATATCCATACAATATATGACATGAAATTTGTAAAAAATTTATCAAAAATACTTCTATTTTTTCTTCTTCCTATTAATAAAATTTTTTGATTTAGATTTATTTTTTTAAAAGTTTCATTTAGTTTATTAACAACTTCATTTGGATCAAATTGTAAATCAGCGTGAGCCCAACCAACAAAATCTGCATTACTTTTTATAATTCCATAAATAATCCCAGATCCATAGCCCGTATTCTCTGCTTTAGTTAAAATTTTAAAGTTTTTTTCATTAAATAAACCAATTCTTTTTTTCAGTTTATTATTTGTTGAGTCACTTGATCCGTTGTCTATAAATGTAACAAACAATTCATATCTTTTTGCTGTTTTTAATGCTTTTGACCAAGAATCAACAAGAGGGTCTATATTTTTTTCTTCATTAAAACAAGGAACAAAAATTTCAACTTTCAATATTATTAAACAATTTCTTCAGGAGATCCAAAAGAGTTATAATTTTCAACTCTCAAAGTTTGTGTTTTAGATAATATCGGCTCAAAATTAAATATATTATCTAAATAGTATTCATTATTAACAGTTGCTTTATTATTTGTCATATTTATGTATGCTAATTTAAAGTCTTTCAAAGAATTAAAATAAAAACAACCAGTAATTATATCTATTTTGTTATTTGTTTTTGGTAATTTTTTACAGCTTACCTTATATGAGTTGTTTATATTTTCGATCCATCCATATTGTTCCGCATTTTCCATATGATGCATTTCAGGTTTAATGGTAAATGCAATATTTTTATCTTTAGGTATATTATCAATTTTACTAAATGACACGTCACAAGAACTAACAAAAACTCCCTGTTCTTCATCTAATTCTTTAATTGCTAAATACAAAGAAGTTGCTTGACCATTAGTAATTTCCTTGTGATTTACAATTTCATAATCTTCTTTAAAATTATTAATAAATTTTTGAAATTTTGAATTAACTTCAATATTTTGATTTATGACAAAAATGAATTTGTTGCAATTGTTAAAGTTATCTAAAGAGTACTCAAACATCATTTTTCCTTTAATTTGAATTAAAGGTTTTGGATCAGAATAGCCTGCTTCAGAAAATCTTTGCCCTCTTCCGGACATTAATATGATGCTTAGCAATATTTTTTTTCTTTCAGGGTTAAATGTTTTTCGTTTTCATACTTAACGTAACTTAATGTATCCACAGTTGTTTCTATTTTATATTTTTCACCAGAAAATTGTTTTGCAAATTTTTTATTTTTAACTTGAGCTAGGGTTATGTGAGGTTTCCAGTTTGGGCCTGTAAATGGATAAAGCATTTTTACATTCTCTTTTTCAATAATGTGTACAACATTATTATGTAATTCATTAAGGCTAGAATTTTCTTTAATATTGTAATAAAGAGTATAATTCAAATCATTATCTGAAAAATATTCTACTTTATCAACTACTATCTCAGTTTTGCTAAAAGTTAGCTTGTCAAGAAGGGTTTCACATGGATTAGCAAATGTTGCAAGAGTAATATGTGGGGGATGGTTAACATATTCATTGGTTGAAAATTTTCTTAATTTCTCTTTATCTCTAAATATAGAGATCTCCAAATCTTTAGTTAGATTAATAAATATTGCGAAATAAGTCATAAATTTTTAAATAATGTTGACAACAGAGGCCTATCAATATTAGAAAATATTTCATTTTTATATTTTAGAAATTTTATTGCTTTGTTGTGTGGTATATAGATTTTATACCAATCTTTTTTTGCTATTTCGTAGTAATTCCCTAAAAAAACTCTTATTGGCACCTGATGTGTAAATAGAATTGTATCAGATTGAAGTTTATTTATATGCTTATTTATTCTTTTCAAAACATCATAATGATTTTCTCCCTTTGGAAATCTTTTATCAATCCCTGCATTCCAAAATTTTGAATTTAGCGGGTGTTTTTTTTCAAATTCAGAATATGTCATATTTTCAGCAACCCCATAATCAATTTCATTTAATTCTTTAACAATATCTATTCTTTTAAAACCATATTTCTCTGCGCTTAATTTTGTTCTTAATGCTTCTGATGAATATACTTCATAATTTTTATTAGAAATATCAGGGTCTAATATAATATTTTGTTCAATGATTTTAGAATCTTTATGAGTCCCATAAAAAGTACTTTCTTTATTTAATTCTGTTTCCATATGTCTTACAAAGAAAATATTTTTTGATTTTGATTGGAAATTATTAAGTTCAGCATTGAAGTCAGAAATAAATTCTTCTGTAATTTTTAATTCAAAACCACTCTCATAATCTTTATTAAGTTTTAAAGTATTTAATTTTAAATATGCAGGATAATATTTTTTGTACAATAAAGGTAAATACTCTTTCCAATATTTTTCAAAATTATTTTGTGTATTATTTTTGGTAATAAATTTAAGAAAATTTCCTATAATATTTTTAAAAATGTGAAATGAAAATTCAATTTCGTATTTTTTATCAATTTTTTCTTCAAAATTTTCCAGAACTATTTTATTGTTTACTATTTCATATTGTTTGCATGAAATTTTTCTTTCTATAATATCATTTAAGTAACCACTTGAGCCCCTATAAGTTGTGGTAAAGTCTTGCAGAGACAAGTTGTAAGTTTTACTTAATGATGAGAGTGAATTTTTGTTATAGTTGCTGCTTCTTTCCCAGTCTAAAGTTGTAAAAGGACTTTCTTCAGTATGTTTTTGATGGTCAGTAAGTGAATATATCATTAAATGAATTATTAAAGTATTTTCTTTGATAATTTTAAGAGGACCAAAAGTAGAATTTAATAATATTTTATATCCAGGAAAATATTTAGAAATATTAAAATCACTTACACTTTGATTTAATTTCTCATAGACTTCTGGGGTTAAGCTATTAACAATAACTACAATGTCAATATCTGAAATTTCAGATAAATCTTTTTTAAGAAATGAACCCACGTGTGTAACTGAAATCACTTCATTTTCTTCTGAAATTATTCTCAATAAGTTATTTAAGAAATTCTTTTTATTGTTCATAATTTTTTGCATACCTTAGTTCAAAAATTTTACCTGCAGGATGCAAACTTGTGAGAATATTTGAAGCAGAGACATATTTATTAAATGAAGTATTTTTTATTATGTCTAAATTAACTCCACCATCTATGGTAACTTTTGCATTAGTTTTATTTTTTTCAACATATTTAATTAGATCATAAGCTTTTTCAGAAAACATTTGTCCAGATATTCCAGGTTCATCAACACATAAAATCATCAGTTCCTTATCTAGCTGAAGGGCTCCGTCTATTTCTTTTTTCGATGAGTTCATTAATATTGTAAAACCTATATTAAATTTGGTTAAATCATCTATATTGCGTTTATATTCCTGAATGCAATTTAGATCAATAAAGTAACTATATTTTGTATTGTTAATTTTTTTTATATACTCAAAGGGCTTATCTGTCATTAAATGAACCTGTTTACTTTTATTAGGCCATAAGTTTTCAATTTTCGAAATCAGATTTATGTCTATAGATGTATTTTTACTATTGTAATCTTCTGATATTAAATCAATATGAATAAAATCTGGAAAATTTCTAATTTGTTTATAGATATCTTCTATTTTTTCATTTTTATTTAGATGTAAAGCTAACCCAATATGGGTTTTATTTTTAAAGCTAAATGCTTTATGTAATAAATAAAAGAACCAGAAAGTTAACCCTGAGACAAGAAACATTGATTGAAAATACGGTACGTTAATAAGCTCCATTAAATTTTCTTGAATTAAATAAGATACGTTTGAAACCAGAAAAAATATTATTAAAGATTTAAAAAGAAGATGTTTTTTAACATAAAAGTTATATTTAACATTTAAATAAAAAGCTGACAGGATACTGCAAGCAACTCCTATATAAAAGAGTTCACTATCGAAAAAATTATATAAAACATAATTAACAATGAACTGAATTATTAAACTAAAAAATCCAATAATAATATAAACTACTATGTATCTTTTGGATGATAAGAATGCAAAAATAAGGTCACTGGCCATAGTAAGCTTCAGGACCATTTTTCCTTAAAAAATGTTTGTTTAAAGTATATGAATTTAGTTCAGATATAGATGGGTTTATATTTTCAGTAATATAGTTAAGCTTTGCTAAGTGTTCAATAATTTCTGCATTTTTTAAACATTGTTTTTCATCTTGTCCCCATGCAAAAACTCCGTGTCTAATTGCCAAGATGCCGGGTATATTAAAGCAATCTAGTTCTCTTTTTTCAATCTCTTCAACTATTGTTTTTCCAGTGTTTTTTTCATAGTTATTATTAACCTCTTCCTCAGAAAGTGTTCTTGTTAAAGGAATTGAACCGTAAGAAAAGTCAGCTTGTGTAGTGCCAAGATTTCTAATTTCTTTTTCTGCTTGTGCAAAACCAGTCGCATATATTGAATGAGTATGGATAATTGATTTAATTTCTGGAAAAGATTTATATAAAATTTGATGTGTTGGATAGTCTACTGAAGGTTTTAAGTCTTTAAAGTTATTTTCTTCATCTATATGAACTTCAACCATCTCTTTATAAGTTGTTGAAAATAGGTCTATACCGCTGGGTTTTATATAAAACTTATTTTTATACCTAATGCTTGCATTGCCAAAGTTCTGAATTACTAAGCCACTATTTGTTAAATCCTGGTTTATTTCCAAAACTCTTTTTTTTATATTAATTAGCTCAGAACTCATAAAACAATGCTAATATTTTCTCACAATAATGGAATATATTATTCATAGAGTAAATAATTTAAGTAAATTATCAAAAATTGATAAAGATTATGGTGTTGAAATTGACGTAATTTATGAAAAAAATCAATTTTTACTTAAACATTCTCCATTTGAGACTAGTAATGAATTACTCTCATTAGAAGAATTTTTAAAAGTATATGATAATAAAAAATTAATAATCAATGTTAAGACAGCTGGAATTGAAGAAAAAGTCATTAATATAGCAAAAAAATACCTAGATAACTTTTTATTACTAGATGTAGAATTTCCTTTTATAGTAAGAAATTATAAAGAATATGGAAAGCATTTAATGTTGAGAGTTTCAAAGTATGAGAATATAAATGATTTAAATTATTTTAATAAATATATTGATTGGATTTGGCTAGATACATATGAAAGTTTCGAATTTGATAAAGAGTTTATAGATTTACTAAATTTATTCAATATCTGTTTAGTTTCAATTGAGAGGTGGGACAAAAACTATAATGTTTCAAATTTTATAAATGAAGTTAATGATTTAGGCTTAAATATTAAAGCAGTAATGACTGAAGAAAAAGTAGTAAAAGACTGGGAAAAGTTTTATTAATTAATGAAAGATTTGATATAAATTCTCTCCCTTGAAAGCGGTACTAAAATGAATTTAGATTATTTGAAAGTTTATTTATGAGTAAAAAAGTTCTTGTAACCGGTGGTGCTGGATTTATAGGGCATTTAGCTATAAAAGAAATTCTTGCATCAACTGATTGGAAGGTCTTAACTTTTGATAGATTAAGTTATGCAGGAGATTTGAGAAGAATTGATTATGTAACTAAAGAATTAGGGGAATCATCAAAACAAAGATTGAAATTTATTTACCATGACTTGAAAGCTCCATTGCATGAAGATCTAATTAAAGAAATAATTGATGTAAGTTATATTATCCATATTGGTGCTTCATCTCATGTAACAAGGTCTGTTGAAAATCCATATGTTTTTATTCAAGACAATATTATGGGGTCATTTAACCTTCTTGAAGCTGCAAGAAAATTAAATAATTTAGAGTTATTCTATTATTTCAGTACAGACGAAGTATTTGGACCCTCCCTTAGTGATGAAAAATTTAAGGAATGGGATAGATATAATTCAAAAAATCCTTATTCTGCAACTAAAGCAGCTGCGGAAGAATTAACTATTTCTTATTCTAATACCTACTCACTTCCTGTTTTAATTTCTCATTGTTCAAATGTATATGGCGAAAGGCAGCATTATGAGAAATATATTCCGAATACTATAAATAAAATTCTTTCAAATGAAGAAATTACTATACATACTGATTTAAAAAAGATACCAGGAAGTAGATATTATTTATATAACGATGACTTAGCAAAGACAATTCTTTTTTTAGTCCAAAACTATAAAAAAATTGAAGAAGAAAGCTTTGCAAACTCAAATACAAAACCTCCAAAGATTAATATCTCAGGCAAAAGTTTAGTGAATAATCTTGAAATAGTTGAACTAATTAGTAAATATCTCAACAAAGATTTTAAATATAAACTAGTTAATCACGACCCTACGAGGCCTGGCCATGATATAAAGTATGGTTTAGATACAACTTTGCTGGAAAGTCTAGGTGGGATATTTGATAGAGAATTTAAGTCGGGACTAAAAAGTACAGTAGATTGGTATATTGAGAACCCTCATTGGAGTAATTGACCAACTTACTTAATCTTATTTAAAAAATTATCTAAAAAATAAAAAATTTTGACATTATTATTTACTTAATGAAGATATTAGTGACAGGCTGTTTTGGTTTTATAGGTTTCAATTTTCTGAATTATATTTATAAAAATTATAATCAAGATTTTGAAATATTTGGAATTGACTCTTTAGAATCATCTTGTTCAAAAAAGAATTATCAGTTGCTTCCAGATTTAAAAAATTTTGAATTTTATGAAGACTCAATATTAAATGTTGAAAATTTAAAAATAGAAAATATTGATACAGTTATTAATTTTGCTGCTGAAACACATGTTGACAATTCAATATTTAGACCTGAGAAGTTTGTAGAATCAAATATTTTAGGTCTAACCTACCTTTTAAAATTTGCTGTAAAAAGTGAGATTGTTAATTTTTTACATATTTCTACTGATGAGATATATGGAAGTACAAAAGAAGGTTATTTTAAAGAAGGCGACAGCATTAAGGCCTCTTCACCATATTCTGCTTCTAAAGCATCAGCTGAATTAATTTGTAAGTCTTTTTCCAAAACTTATGGTTTAAATATTAATATGGTACGCCCTGGAAATAATTATGGCATATATCAGCAACCTGAAAAATTAATTCCCTTTAGTATTGCTAATTTATTATCCGATAAAAATATTGAATTATATGGTAATGGTGAAAATGTTAGACATTGGTTGTTTGTTGACGATACTTCAAGTGCGGTGGTGAAAATAATTGAATCTAGTCCACAAAATGAAATATACAATATTGGATCAGGATACTACTTAAGTAATTTGGACTTAGCAAAAAAATTACTTCTCTTACTAGACTTAGATGAGACTCGTTTAGAGTTTGTTGAAGACAGACCTGGCCATGATTTCAGGTATGCCACAGATTTTAATAAATTAAAATCAATTGGGTGGAACCCAGTTGCTGATTTTGATAACGAGCTTTCTAAAATTGTAAATTGGTATAAAAATAATGAAGATTGGTGGAGGGAAGAATACAATTATATTGTAAACAAGACTAGAACAAAAAGGTTAGATATAAAATAAATGAAATGAAAACTGGTGGAATATTACTATGCGGAGGCACAGGAACAAGGTTGTTCCCTACAACACAATATATCAATAAACACTTAGTGCCTGTTTATGACAAGCCTATGGTATATTATTCATTTTCTATCCTTCTTTTGTCTGGTATTAAAAATATAACTATTGTTTGTAATAAAAATGAAACAGAGGTATTTCAAAAACTTTTAGGTAATGGCGACGAATTTGGTGTCGAAATAATTTACACAGAGCAAGATTCCCCCAAAGGTATTCCAGATGCAATTTCAAAAGCCTTAGAAGTTAGTAATTATGAAAAGTTCTTAGTGGTTCTTGGTGATAATTTTATTTTTGGGGAGAAATTTTTCACTAGATTTGAAGATATCTTTAATAAAAATATTCACTCTACTATATTTACACAAAAGGTTAGCAATCCTGAAGAATTTGGAGTTGTTGTTACTAACCCTTCAAATAATGAAATAACAAATATTATTGAAAAACCAAAAAAATTTGTTTCTAATAAAGCTGCCATAGGTATTTATATATTTAATAATGATTTTCAAGAACACTTTAAGGAAATTAATACTTCAAAAAGAAATGAATATGAAATTGTTGACATAATAAAAAAATATAAATTTGAAAATACAGTTCATCATGAAGTTGGCCGTGGTACGGCTTGGTTTGATATGGGAACTACAGATGCTTTTTATAATTGTTCATCATTTGTTAGAACTATTCAAGAGCGTCAAGGAATGCTAGTTTGCTCACCGCATGAAATAGCTTATAGGAATGAGTGGATAAGCTTGGAAGCATTACAAAAATATATACAATCTATAAAGGGTTCAGAATATTCTGAAAATTTATCAAAAATATTAACAGATCATTAAATGATGAATAAAACTCCTGGTGTTTCAGTAATAATACCTACTTTAAATAGACCAAAATTAGTTATAAGATGCGTTGAGTCAATTTATAATCAAACATTCAAAGGCAAAATTAACTGTATAGTCGTAGATAGTTCAGATAATGATAAAACAGAATTAGCTATAAAAAATTTTGATATAAAAAATAAAAATTTTAATCTTGAATATATTAATAATAAAAATTCAGCTTTCCCTATAGATAATTGGGCATATGCCATTAATAAACTTAATACAGAATATGCAAAATTTACTTGCGATGATGACTGGCTTGAAAGCACTTTCTTTTCAGAATGTATAAATATATTTGAAAAGAATCATGTAGATTGTGTAGTTTCAAATATTTCTTTGCACAAAGAATTCACAAAAGGAAAAGAAACAATTGACTCCTACTATAAGTATAAAGATGGAGTCGCTACAAAAGAGCAGGTTACCAATTCATTTTTAGGGATAGATGATATATTGCCTGTAACGCCAACAGCTTCGTTGATGAAAACTGAAGAATTAAAAGAAAGTTTTTACTCATCACTCAAGCATATTGAATGCACCAAGTTTTTATTCGGCTTCGATTTTTACATGAATTATTTCTCTGTATTTAGAGGAGATGGGACATATTTACTACAAAAGAATTTAGTTAATTCATGGGCTGGAGATGATTCTATGACTTTAAATACTAAAAATGCAAAAATTTCTTATTGTTATTTTTTTGCATTATTGAGGCTTATAGATCATTCAAATTTTAAAACTTCTTTGGAGCAGAAAAAGTTTATACAACACAGACTTGCAACTATTAAAATAAAATCTATTTTAAAAAAAGAGTATAAAGAAATTATTTTACCAACATCAATAAAACCAAAATTAATTTTATCAAAACTAGTATTAGATAAAATAAAAAAAATATATATCAAATTATTGTATAGATATATAAAAAATTAATTTTTTCTATATAATACTTACTAATAAATTTTTAATTTACTTTATTCATTTATGAAATTCCATATAATTCATATATGGATAAAATTGAACAGTTTAATTCCCTAAAAATAAAATTTGAAAATCTTTTTTCAGATAAAACCAATATTGAAATAGAAAAAACAATTGAACATTTTATGTGTACAAATATTATGCATAATGATAAAGAAATTAATGATTGGTATAAAAAAACAATTACAGATTTAAAAGCCACTATTGAATATATAGATATTAATGAGTGTAATTTATGGGATTCCGATCCTAATGGAAATATAGAACATTCTTCAAAACAATTTTTTAGAGTAACAGGAATAAGGGTAAATAATTCTTCTTCAAGAGAAGTTGGTGATAAAGGATGGGATCAGCCTATTTTGTCAGAAGTGACTGAAGATGGTGGATTACTTGGTCTTGTAAGAAGTTATATTAAAGGCCTGCCCCACTACCTTATAGAAGCTAAATTCGAACCTGGAAATTATAACTTAATACAGTTAAGTCCTACGTTACAAGCTACTTTTTCAAACTTAAACAGAGCACACGGTGGCAAGAAACCTAATTATTCTAAGTTTTTTGATGATTATGAAACAAACAAAGAAGATTATATTTTTAATCAATGGCTGTCAGAAGATGGTGGGAGATTGCTTAATAAAAGAAATTTAGGTTTAGTAAAAAATGTTGATTACAAAGAAATTTCTAACATTTATGAAAACTTTCACTGGGTAAGCTTATATCAAATTAAGCAATTACTGAACAGGGGTACTTATGTAAATCCTCACCTTGCAAGATTAATATTTATGTATCAATAAAGAATTCATTAAATACATTTTCAATTCTCTTTAAGTCTTGTTTAGTAATATTTGTATGTAAAGGAAGCCTTACTACCATTTTTGAATATTTCTCAGTGGCAGATAGTTTTTTGTTTAGTTTAAGCTGCCTACCCTTTACTGAATTATGAAGAGGTACATATCCAATGTAACAATTAACCCCTCTTTTTTTTGTAAAAGCTATAAAGTCTTTAGCTAATTTATAAGTATTAAAAATTAAATAAAAGGCATGATAATTAGTATTAGAATTTGATGAGACTTTTGGCTGAAGACAATAGTTTAAAAATTTTTCATCTGAAAAGTATTTTGAATAAAAATCATAGATTTCTTTTCTTTTTTTTGTTACAAGATTAAATTCTTCTAACTGAGCTAATATTATTGCTGAAATTATGTCAGGAACTTGAAAGCTAGATCCAATTTCTACCCATTCATATTTAGATTTTAGACCACTAATTACTTTTGATCTATCTGTCCCTCTTTCATATATATACTTTGCTCTTTCAAGATATTTTTTATCATTTATAGAAATAAGACCAGCAAAGCCACCTTGAATATTTTTTGTGTGATGAAATGAAATTGCTGAAAGGTTGCCAAAAAGACCAACTTGTTTATTTCTCCATTTTGTTCCTAAACTTTGTGCAGCATCCTCTACTAATAAACCGCTTTTCTTAAAAGATGAAACATCATCCATTTCTACTGAATGACCTCCATAATGAACTGGAATCAAGATATTTTCAGCAGCTTTTTTACTAGCTTCTTTAAAGTCAATCATCATATTATTCTTATTTATGTCCAAAAATTCAATTTTAAAACCAGCTCTAATAAACGCATTAGCTGTTGAAGAGAAAGTATAAGAAGGTAAATAAACAGTTTTATTTGAATGTTTTTCCTTTAATAATAGTGCAGCTATTTCCAAAGCTCCTGTTGCGCTGTGTGTAATTAAAGTATTTTTAAAACCAAAATTTTCATTTAAGAATATCTTACATTTTTCTTGAAACTCTCCCTCAGAGTAATAGTTTGCTTTAAGTGATTTTTTCACGTACTTCTGAATTCTCTGAGATTTATATGGCTCTTGAAATTGTATGATATTTGACACGATTAAATTAATTTTTTGTTATTAATAATTTCACACAATAAATAGTAATGTAATTGAAGCTTTTAAGACAGAATTAAATGTAAAATTAGTAATATTCGGAAATGTAAAAATTGAAAATATTAATAGTAGGCAACGGCAAGCACGTTAAAAAAAGGATTATAAATTCTATCATTAAGCTACCAAGATTGAATGAGCTATATGTCTTAGATAGAAATATTTTAAAAAAAACATATGAGAATAATGTTACATATTTAAATTATGATCATTTATTTTCTTTAGAAACAAATTTTGATTCAATTGTGATTGCGACGACTCCTTCAACCCATGTTGAAATTTTTAAAAAACTAAACAAAATGTCCGAAAGATTTATTATAGAGAAGCCACTTACAACATTACCTAAGTATTTAAATGAAGAAGATATTTTTGAGTCAAATAAAAATTTAGCTATCTTTGATTCCCTAATGTATCTTTCTCACCCCTTGTGGAAGGAAGCAAAGAAAATTTTTGATAAAGAAAAAATTATTGAAGTGAAAACTTCTTTTACTATTCCTGAACTTGATAAAAGTGATTTCAGATACGATACGTCAAAAGGAGGAGGTTTTACATTTGATTGTGGAATTTATCCAATTTCATTATTTTTTAATTTACAAAATGAAGATTATGTAATTGAAAATCAAGAAATTAATTATTCAAATAAATTTAATTTAGATCTCAATGGCTCAATAAAGATTAAAACAGAAAATGGAATATTATTTGAAAGCACATGGGGTGTAACGGGTATTTATAAGAATGAGTTGCTATTAAAAACTGAAGACAAAAAGTATTACTTTCCTTTTATTTTTAGTAAACCAGATGATTATATTAGTTTCTATGAAATTACAATAAAAAATAAGACTGAAAAAATTAATGTTGGAGTTTTTGATCAATTTTATGAAATGTATGATAAATATACAAATAATGCATTTGAGCCAGATAATGAATACAAAACAAAGACACGGTTATCTTATAATTTAATTTTTGACATATTAGACAAGAAAAAAAACTTTTCTTAATAGTAAGAAAATTGCAACAGTTAAGATTATAAAAGTGAGTAAATTAAAAGTAATTTTTAAAGATATAGTTTTTGTTTCTCAACTAACTTCTGTGAATAAAAAAAAGCTAAGGATACTTTTTTCAGCATTTCTTGCTAATTTAACAGTATTCTTCGACATATTAGTAATACTTTCTTTCGCAAGCTTAATTAATAATGAAGTGACGGACAAGCCTTTTTATATAGAGTATGTATTAAATAATTTATACTTACTTGCAATAATTGTATTTTTAAGATTTTTATTTATTTTTATTGAAAGAATAAATATCCAATCTCTTCAATTACAGGTTGAAGAAAATTTAAGAACACATTTAATGAAAGAAGTATTTTCAAAAAGTAATTATTCAGTTGCTGACGCATACTTTTACGTGAATGAGTTAAGCAGGAATGTATCTTATTTTTATGGTTCTTTAGCTTCTTCATTAAATTATTTTTTACAAATACTTGTTTTTTCTGGGTATTTACTTTTTACAAATTTTGACTCAGTTCTGTATTTCTTTTTTGGAGCAATAGTTTTATTTTTTCCAACAAGATATTTTCTTAGTAAAGGTAGAAAATATATTCACGAAGCCTACATAAATGAACATAAGACATTAGAGAACATTCAAAAAGTTCTTGAGAATATTTATTTAATAAAAATTCTATCAACAACAAACCGAGAGTTAGAAAATTTTAAAGGCAGCTTGAGGAAATATTATTCAGCAGTTTTAAGTAATTTTAAGTTTGGCGCAGTAAATAATATTACTCCAAATTTTGTTACTATGTTCATACTTGCTATATTGATTTCTTTCTTTAATTTTGCAACTTTGATTACCCTAGAATTTATTGGAATAATGTTGAGGCTTTTTCAAACACTAGGCAACTTCAACACAACATTAAATTTAGTTGTTAATTCACATGTGCATTTGGAAAAATTAAACGAGCTTGAAAAAAATAAAATTAAAGACAAAAAAGAAGTACATTTTATTTCTAAAGAACTAAGCAGAGACAATGTTATTGAGGTTAATTCTGTTTCGTTTAAATATTTTGGAAACGGGGAGTATATATTTGAAGACTTAGATGTTTCAATTAAAAAAAATAAACACACTCTTATTACTGGGGTTAATGGTTCAGGAAAGTCAACATTGGTTGGTATTATGTCAGGAATCTTAGTTCCTGAAAAAGGAACAGTAAGTTCTCTAACAGATAGATATGCTTATGTAGGTGCGACCCCGTTAATTGTCAACGGGACTCTAAGAGACAATCTTTTATACGGCAATAATTTAGAAATTTCAGATGATGAAATGGATGAATATATTTATAGATATAAATTATTTAATGAAAATAATATAGAGAGTCTTGATAAAGAGGTTACAAATAAAACATTATCTTCAGGACAAATGCAGAAAGTTTCATTTATAAGAGCTATGCTTTCTGAACCGGATATTTTATTTCTCGATGAATCAACTTCAAATCTTGATTATGATTCAAAAAAACTAATAAATCAGCAATTAATTGATTCTGAACTTACAATAATTAACTCAACACATAACATTCAAGAAATTGAATACGACCTTCATTATGTTATAGATATTAAAGATGAAAAAAGAAAATTAAGAGAGGCTTAATTCTTTATAAATAGAAAATTCTTTTTCTGCCGCACCTTTGAGTGTAAAAGTTTTTGATACTGTATCAACTGCGTTTGATGAAATATAGGACCATTCATCCTTATTATTCATAATGTTATTCACACTTTCTAAAAGATTATCGTCGTTTTCAAAAATAAATCCATTTTCTTTGTTTTTAATTATTTCTAAAATATTTTCATTATTTTTTGCAAACACTACACAACCACAAGACATTGCTTCTAGTATTGCTTTTGGGCTTCCCTCAAAACTTGATGTTGAAATAAATATTCTATATTTTCCTAAAATGTGAATCAGTTCTTTATTTGGAACAGGGTTACTAATATTTAAACTTACTTTGTTTCTTTTCGCATATTGAATTAACTCCTCTTTTAAAGAGCCTTCCCCATATAAATTTATTAATAATTGAGCATCTTTAAATTTTTCTATTAATAATTTATAATTTTTTTGTTTTTCCAATCTTCCTACACTTATTATTTCATTTCTGTATCTTTCACTAAATTCAACTACTTTACCTTCATCAACCCAATTTCTTATTACTTTGATTTTTTTATATTCTTTGTTATGAATAGATTTAATATATTCATAATCAACAAATGAAGAGACAATATATCTATTGGAAAAATGGATTGATAGCCTTGTTAGTAAGTAATAAAAGAAAATTTTTATTTTTGACTTTTTATTATTTTTACTAAAAGTTAACAGGTCATATCCAGTTCTAATAATAAGAGGTTTTTTTATAATATATTTAGCCATTATTGCAACCCAGGAACCAAGCAGTTGATTTGTTTTTAAAATGTCTGCATCTTTAATTTCATCCCTTATTTTTGAGGGTATAAAAAAAGATCTTAAAAATCTGGAAAATTTAGATTTGTCATATTTTATTGTTTCATATACAGGAATAACATTTATATATGGTAATTCATTCAAAATACCAAAATCTGATTTATTGCCATAAGTTACAAATGTAAAATTTAAACCGTAATCTTTATTTAACCTCTTATACAGCTTGATTTCTCTATCTAATAATCCGCTTTTTTTCCATTCAAGCAATGAAATACCATATGTAAAGAATAGAATAACTCTCATTAGGTTAATATTAACTTAGTGAGGATGATTTCAAGATATATTAAGCTTTATTCAGAATGAAGAAAATACTAGTTGTTCATACAAATTATCAAACTTTAGGTGGTGAAGACGTAGCTGTAGATAATGAAGTCGAATTACTAAAAGAAAATTACGAAGTAGAAACACTCTATTTTTCAAATAATATAAATCAATACTTATCTCAATTGATCTCATTTATATCTAACACGAACAAAGGTAGTGAAAAAAGACTTAAAACAATATTATCTGAATTTAACCCTGATATTGTATACGTTCACAATACTTGGTTTAAAGCTTCTTTAGGTATTTTTAAAATATTAGAAAAACATCCAGTTAAGGTTATTTTAAAATTACATAATTTTAGGTATGATTGCACTAGGTCTTTTAATACAAATATTCACTTAAGAAATTCTTCTGTTTGTAATGCTTGTGGTTTAGACAGGAAGTCTTTAGGGTTGTTTAATAAATACTATAAAGAATCTTTTATAAAGTCAGCATTTATTAACAGTTATGGCAAGAAGTATTTCAAAATACTAAAAAATTATAACTTAAAGATTTTTGTTCTAACTGACTTTCATAAAAATTATTTAACTAATTTAATTGGTAAAAGAGATATAGAAGTTTTTCCTAATTTTCTAGATGTAAATAACAATAAAAAAATTGAAAATAAGAAAGACTATATAATTTATGCTGGAAGAATTTCAAAGGAAAAAGGTGTTGAAGATTTGATATTAACTTTCATAAGTTGTAATTTTGATAATATCGAATTAAAAATTGTTGGGAACGGACCACTATTAAGCAATTTGAAAAATAAATACAATAATTCAAATATTAAATTTTTAGGTGAAAAAACTAATGAAGAAGTACTCACTTTGATAAGTGGGTCTAAGGCCGTTGTAACAGCAACTAAACTATACGAAGGTCAGCCTATGTTGCTATGCGAGGCTTCTTCTATGGGTATTCCATCAATATTTCCTAGAACAGGTGGTGTGTCAGAATATTTTCCTAAAGATTACAAACTATCATTTAATCAATTTGACTATGGTGATTTGAAGAAAAAATTAGAGTTAATAAAAAAACAAGAATTAATAGTTGAAACCGGCAAAGAAAATTTTAATTTTATATCAAGTTATTTAAACAAACAAAAATTATTAGATCAATTTCAAAGAGCATCAAATGAAGGATAGTAAAGACTTAGTTTCTTTTATCATGAGTACTTACAACTCAGAAGAGACTGTTTCAAAATCAATAGAGAGCATGTTAAATCAAACATATGAAAATATAGAAATTCTTATAATGGATGATTTTTCCAATGATAATACATATAAAATTTGTGAAAATTATTCAAGAACAAATGAAAATATATTTTTATTTAGAAATAACAAGAACATAGGTTTAACAAAATCATTAAATAAGCTTCTTAACCATTCCAAAGGTGCTTATATTGCGAGACAAGATGCAGATGATACAAGTATGCCTGAAAGAATACAAAAGCAGTTTGAATTTATTAAATCAAACAAATTGGACGGATGTTCGGCTCGTTCCAATATTATTGGGCATAAAAGAGTAATCCCAGGATTATCTTACTTTTTTCCAATAAAATTAATAATGAAGTATAAAAATCCTTTTATTCATGGAACATTATTTATTAAGAAGAGTGTGTTGAGCGACTTGGGAGGTTATGATGAAAGATTTATTTATTCTCAGGATTATAAATTAATGAGTGATATTTTACAAAAAGGATATAGGTTATCAATAATTAAGACACCGCTATACAATTTAAATTTTAGTAATAACATTTCAACGAAATTTAAAAAAGAGCAACAATATTATGCAAATTGCGTAAAAAGAAACATAGATCCGATTAAGATCACTTAATTTTTTCTTTGTATTTTATACATCTTGTTAATAATTCTTCGAAGCCTGTTGTTGTTTTCCATCCTGTATCATTCAATATTTTTTTAGGGTTAGATACAACATGTGTTGGATCTCCTGTTCTTAAAAGTTCTTCATTGACATTAACATGATCTTTCCAATCAAGCTTAAAATATTCAAAAACAAACTCTACAAGTTCCTTTATTGACCTTCCAACTCCAGAACCCAAGACATAATTTGAATTATTTCCTTGTTCAACCAATAGCTGCATAGCTTCAACTATATCTCCAGCAAAACTCCAGTCTCTTGTCATCTCCAAACTTCCAATGGTGAGTTCATCCTTATTTCCGTTTTTGATATCTATGGCACCATTAATGATTTTCATTACAAGATAATTGTTCTCTCTAAATTCTGATTCATGATTAAACAATATTCCATTAGATATTTTCCATTCATATTTTTCTCTCAGTATTTCAATAAACTTATGTATATAGAATTTGGAAAGGGCATAAGAAGAAAGAGGGTTAAAAGAACTCTCTTCATCTAAACGGATAGATGTATCTTGATTGAACATTTCCGAACTTGATGGTTGGAAAAAATTAGAATAATTATTATTTTGAATTAATGCATTAATCAAATTCATAAAGTTTGTAGTCATTTCTAAGGATGTATTAACAGGGCTTTTTAAAGAATTATATACGGAACTTGGTCCAGTTAAGTTATATACATAATCTGGTTTAAATTGATTAACAAAATCAGAAACTGCAGAAAAATTAGAAATATTTACATTTACTATGTTTAAGTTTTCTAATGTAAGATTTTTGTTTAAATATTCAAGTTTTTTATAGAATTCTTTAGTTTCAGCATTTCTTGAGAATCCTGATATGTGGATATTATTATTTTCTTCTAACAATTTTTTCGTTAAAAATACCCCATCTTGACCAGTAATCCCTGTAATTAGTATCTTTTGTTTGCTCATGATATATCTGTTTTCATTTTTAAATTATATTACTCCTACATATATGATATACGTATTAAAGCTAACTTTATTAATTGATTCATTACAATAACCCTGACCAAATTATAATTATCTCAACCGATGAAAATATATCTAAATTCATTAAACGAATCGTGGGTCGTTGACAGACTTAAAGATGAATGGTTGGAATATAATAAAGATTTAACAACAGAATCAATTAAAGAATCTGAAATAATATGGATTATAGCTCCTTGGACCTGGAGGAAAATTCCAAAAAGACATTTAAAAAATAAAAAGGTGATTTGCTCAATTTATCACGTAGATGAAAAAAAATTTGGTCCAAAAGAAAAAACTGAATTTTTGAAAAGGGATAAGTTTGTAGACGAATATCATGTAATTTCAAATACAACTAAAAGACAGCTTTTAAAGATTACAAATAAAAAAATTACATCCATACCATTTTGGGTTAATCAAAATATTTGGTTCAGTAAAGAAAGTGAAAACTTAAGAAAAAAATATAATTTTAAAGAAGACGCATTTCTCATTGGTTCTTTTCAAAGAGATACTGAGGGGTCGGATTTGATAAGTCCGAAACTATCAAAAGGACCGGATCAATTATTAGAAATAATTACTGCAATGATTAAAGATAAAAGCAATCTTGAAGTTGTTTTAACTGGCAAGAGAAGGAATTATTTAATTAATAATTTTAAAGAATTAGGCATTCCTTTCCATTATTTTGAAATGGTCGATTTTGATATGATCAATGATTTATATAATTGCTTGGATTTATATATAGTTTCATCTAGGTTTGAAGGAGGACCACAGTCTGTTGTAGAATGTGGTTTAACTAAAACCCCAATAATCTCAACAAGGGTTGGCATTGCTGAACAAATTCTTCCAGCTAAATCATTATTTGATATGGATAACTTCAAAAATGCTAAGCCTGATGTAAGCTTTGCATATAACAAATCATTGCAATATACCATTCCCGAAGGATTCAAAGAGTTTAAAAAATTATTTAGTAGGTTAAATGAAATTTAGTATTGGAACAAATATCAAAGAGGGGCCATGGGGAGGCGGTAATTTATTTGCAAAAAATTTAATTGAATATTTAAGACTTCAGGGCCATGAGGTAGTAAATCATCTTTTAGATAATGATATTGATTTAATTTTAATTACTGAACCAAGAAGGACTTCGGAGTCTTCTGCGTTTACACATTTGGATGTTATTAATTATATAAAATATGTTAAATCTGAGACTTTAATCGTACACAGAATTAATGAATGTGATGAAAGAAAAGGTACAAACTTTGTAAACAAGTATCTTATTGGGGCAAATAATGTAGCCGATCAAACAGTTTTTGTTAGCGATTGGCTAATGAGGCTTTATTTAGATCAAGGCTTAAATACTAAAAATAATAGAGTTATTATGGCAGGTGCAAATAATGAAATATTTAACAATAAAGGTTTAGATATTTGGAATAAAAATTCAAAACTAAAAATAGTTACTCACCACTGGGGAGCAAATTGGAATAAAGGATTTGATGCTTATTCAAAACTTGATGATTTGCTTAGTTTTGAAGAGTGGAAAGAAAAAATAGATTTTACATATATAGGAAACCTTCCAAAAAAATTTGAATTTAAAAATGCAAATTTTATTCCTCCACTTTCAGGAATAGATTTAGCAAACAAGCTTAAAGAAAACCATGTATATATAACAGGATCCATAAATGAACCGTCAGGAAATCATCATATTGAAGCGGCTCAATGCGGCCTTCCTTTACTATATATTAATAGTGGCGGAATGCCTGAATATTGCGCTGATTATGGAATTGAATTTAATATTGATAATCTTGAAATTAAATTGAATGAAATGATGGAAAATTATGCAAATTATTTTAATAAATTAAAAGACTATCGATTTAATTCCCAAATTATGTCCAGAGAATATGAGGAATTATTTATTCACATGATTAACAATAAAGAAGACTACTTGAGTAAAAGAACAATTGATGAAAAGAAAAACTTTATAACAAGTTTTTTTTATAGTGCAAAAAAATCTTTTAAGCTAAAAAATAAATAAAAAGTTTCTATATTAAGTTTTTTATTTTTGTATCAAAAATATCAAGAGTATATTTATTATTTATTGTATTTTTTGCATTATTTACAATTGTTTTACTAAATTTTTTGTCATTTATGATTGAATAGATTTTATTTTCCCATTCACTTAATTCATTACTAGTTGCAAATAAGATATTTCCATTATCATTAAAGTCATTAGGCGCCCAGAAACCTTTCGTTTTAGTAATAATTACAGGAGTACCACTAGACATAGATTGCAAAGCCACACTCTGTCCTGAGGGTTGAAGACTTTCTTTAATTGGGATTATTGTTGCTGATGCGTCAGTATAGAGTTGATGTATAAATTTATCCGAGTAGTCTTTATTGCCCCATGAGCCATTTATTAAAGTTACATTATCCGATTGAATATCTTCTTTTGAAATATTATTTGTTACAAAAGTGAAATTAAAATCACTTAGATGTTTAGCAAGCTCTATGGCAAATTTATAATCTCTTTGACCATCATTACCTATAAATAAAATCTCCTTTTTGTCATTATTTTTTTCTTTAAATTTCCAGAAATCATTATCAATAGAAAAAGGAATAAATATAAATTTCTTCTTCCAAAAAGCTAGCTTATTTATTGCGTATTTATACTCTCCCTCACTTAGGAATATTAAATTATTAGAAAAGAAAATAAGTACACCAATAAAAATAGATCTAAAAAAACTTTTAATTTTGTAATTTGTTTTTTTATTAAATAATCCCATTATGAAAATATTTACTTTTAATCGTTTAATAATTTTTAAAAATACAACGAGGGGAAGAATGGAAAACCCCACTCTTTGATTAGTTAAAATCAAAACATTGTTTTTTATCAATATTTTAAAATTTTCTTTGTTTATAATTTTTGAACTAAAGAATGGTAAATCAGTTAACTTTCTAAGAAGCTTGTCAAGAAAGGAATCTTTTGAATTGTCAAATTCAATGATTTTTACGTTTTTATATATTGAGTTTAAATGATGATAAGAGTAAAAGAACTCTTTTGCGTAACTCTCTTCAGTTCCTAGTCTTTTTTTTCTATCT
>MDTC01084157.1_pt1 | contig 33552 bp, 25 predicted proteins | sample 811181 | NCBI WGS metagenome assembly MDTC01 (sample SAMN05326644, study PRJNA326480) | marine metagenome | isolation source: seawater | place: Pacific Ocean: North | collected 2011
ATCGGGTAATTGGTCCCTCCTCTCGAAAGGCTTGAGAGGAGGGAAGTCACGAAGTGACAGGGAGGAGAGTTTGTTGAGGCGTATGTTGCAAAGCGTACGGAGCAAACGTCCTCATAGGACGCTTTGCTTTGGACGCAAGTGCAACGTCCGCCGGATCAACATTCAAGTATCCCCCGTAAATACGGTTTGGCTGTTTTTGGGACCATTCGTATCCCAATATAGGTGCGTACATAGGTTTGTATCCTAATTAGCGTTCCTTGGACGCAGGTGTAACGTTTGCCAAAGCAGACATCTCACACAAAGAACAAAAAAACAACACGTGCACACATGATTCAACATGGCCAGTCGAATATCTCAACACGGCATTATGAGTCACACAACCTACGAGGGAAAAGATAATGATGTATGTGAAACAAAAAGAAGCTATGAAAACAGGGAAGCTAGAGAACTTGGAGGGGGGTCGAAGAGTCATTTTTGGGGAGCTGGTACAAAATCTGCCTTTGTGTTTGGGCAACGCCGGGAAGACAAGGGAGTTTCCCAAAAGCGTTGCTTTTTTATTCTCATTTGAAAGGGAGAAACATCATGGCAGAAGCAAACAGAATGATGCTACAGAACGTATCGAAACTTCCAGAAGAAGCGGATGCCACCAAGCGGGAACAGCTTGACGTGAATAAGGACCTGAAAAAAATCACGGTCCGCTCACACACGAAAGTGATTTACTATGTTCCAACTGTATTGGCGGCCATCTTCTTCGGCTTGCAAGCTCCTAACGGGAGTAGCGGTTGGTCAAGCGCGTTCCTCTCGATTTTCTTCCTCAACACAGTTGTTGTCTTGTTTGACTTCAACTCGCTGAGGACACTGTTTCTCACGCTGGTCTTTTCCCTGATAGGATTGACCATCTGGCACTTTGGCTGGGTAGGATTTCTCTCCTCCTCGCTGGCCCAAGTCAATCCCACGATGAACAGCCATGCATACTTTGTGTATGCAGCCTTCTTTGGCATGCTCATCCTCGGGGATGTTATCTGGTCGCACCTCAACCGTTGGGAGTTCTCAGCGAACGAGGTCAAACACATCCAGGCGTTTGCAGGTCACACTGCCAACTTCCCGGGACGTGGTCTTCGCTTCCAGGTACGTACAGTCGATGTATTTGAGCGCTTGTTGCTCGGTGCTGGTACTGTCCTCCTGCTTGTCGGAAAGAGAAAGATCAAGTTGAAAAACGTCATCTTTGCTCACCGCAAGGTCAAACAGCTTGAGAAGTTCGTCCGCACCACAGGAGTCTTCGCTGACGACGATGATGTCTTCGAAGAAGACTTCGATGATGATGATGACGAATAAGCCTACCTGACTTCCTCTCTCAAATCCCCCTCTCTTCTTCCTTACTTCTTCCTCCACAATCCTGAACCTCTTCCTCTCCAAGCAAAACCAAGAAGCACCTGATCATTTTCCCCCACACAGCGTCAAAATAGTGTATAGATGAGATCAGGTAGGCCAACACCTACGATGGCCCTTTTTCAATCATGACCTTCTCTTTGCAGAGAAAGACACGACAATTACGACGTAACTGTTCGTATATGGAGCACAGGAAACTTCATGTCTGATGTCACCACACGTGGGATTCGTATCCAAGTAGCCTCTCAATTTCTGGATGAACACTCCAAAACAGACGAAGGCGTCTGGCTCTTCTCCTATCATGTCACCATCGAAAACGTGGGAGAAGAACCCGCACAGTTGATCAACCGACACTGGATCATCACGGATGGATGGGATAAAGTCGAAGAAGTCAAAGGCCCCGGTGTGATCGGTGAACAACCCTATCTCACCCCTGGTGAGTCATTCGAATACACGAGTTACTGCCCACTCCCCACCCCCACAGGCACCATGCACGGAAGCTATGAAATGAGACTCGACACCGGCGAAATGTTCCACGCCGAAGTCGGTACCTTCCACCTCAAAGAACCTGGACTCCAATAAACCCCCACACGCCAGCTTCAGGTCACCGACTCAAAGAACACAACCTCACTCACCAGCCCCACCATCAACACCAGTTGAAGGCTCCTCAGGCTTTGGTTCGGGATCTGGTGTCACCACAACACCCCCGCTGCTCGTACCAGGTGTCGTCAAATCACAAGAACCAAGGCTGAGTCCATACTTTCCAGCCACCTTACGACAGCTCGACTCCGAACCACTGTCCTCAACATCCTCGATGCACTTGTTCCGATCTGAGGTCGCCTTGATCTGCGAGCAACACGCGATCGCACGAGCACAATCTCCACGAATCCAGGAAGGTGAAGGAGCAACAAACTTCCCACCAGCACCTCCCTGAAAAGCCACGGTCTTCCCTTTGGTCACGGGAAATGGCTGATAACACGCGCTCTTCTCGAAGAGATCCTGACAATGATCTTCTTCGGTCTTTCCATTGGGACGATTCTTCACGTTGGCGTCGGCGGCCTTGATACAATCGTCACTCTGCGTCCCAAAGGTGTCACGACACAAACAATCCTTGTACACAAGGCAGTAATCAGCCGTACTTGGCGCACGACCAGCCAAACAACCCGTCATCACAACACCACCCAAGACCGCTCCCAAAGACAACAACACGATCATATTTTTGACGAATAACTTCATCACTTTATCTCCTCTTCTGCTCAACTTATTTCCACACATAACTCAACGAAGCGGTCGCAAATAAACCGGGCGATTTCCCACCCAGAAAGTTCGGGCCATCCGTAAAAAATGGCGCTTCAAAGGACGCATCAAACGAGAACCCAGCGAGAGAAAAGGTCAACCCTGCCCCCCAACTGTATGTCTGCTGTGTCGATGCAGTCTCAGCAGGATCCGTGTTGCTCGGCTCAGACGAGTTGATCGGCTCGCGAAGCCTTGGGAAAACACCCGAAGCGTTTGTGAAAAAATACCGCGCAGTCACACCCATCCGAACGGAGAAGTGTTTACCAAGAGAAGCCTCCAAAGCGGCGTGAAAACCAGGAAACAAGAACGCACCGACAGACTGTTCAAAGCGCGCCTCTCCCAGTCCACTCGGACCAAAGGAGGTCGCACCACCGACAACTTCATACCCGATCAACACACCACCGACAAAGCGCGCCGCGAGTGGTGGAAGCTGCACAGCCTTCTTGTCTCCGTCCTTTTGGACATCTGCTGCGCGCAAGATCTGGAACGCTGGACCGACCATCGCCTGGACATTCAATCGACTGTAATCTGCAACACTCGAATGCACAGGAACATTGACCTGATAACTACGACGAGCTGCGATCAACTCAAAAGCCAGATCAACACGTTCGCGCAACAAGAGAAACCCACGCCCCTTCAAAGAAAAGGAAGGCACAAGTGAACCCTCATATTGAATCTCACTCGAACGCACAACACTAAACGTATTGAATGTCACCTCTCCACCAATATCCAGGCGAAGATTGCGTTGCTTCATCGAGTAGCCAAAGTACAGCTCAAACACAGAAGCTGTCACACCAGACGTTCGATTGCTCCGTGTGTCAGTTGTTGCGTTTGTCGCGCTGCTCAACGTCGATGAGAAGCCCAAACCAACACCAAAAGCTTGGCCCTTACCAAGTCGAAAAGAGCCAACAACATCGACCAAGCGACGCGCCTGACCAATCGATGGCGCAAGATCAAACAGTCTCACAACCTCACCCAGATCGTTGTTGGTCGCCGCTCGGTTAAAGAACACACCAAGCCCCAACCGCTTCCCAAAGAGCACACCTGCGCTCCCTGTTGTCTGTGAAGGATCGGCGTTTAAAATCAACTTGTTGCTATGCTGTGTGAGCACACCTGGATAGGCAAAGACATCCGTATCATCTCGAAAAAATGGAGAGTTATTCAATCCATCCATTCTCGCAGGGGTCGCGTGAGAGAGCGTTACAAACAACAGCATGCACACAGGAACACTCAAAAAGATCCGTATATATCGGGATAGATTGCCCATCATTATCTCCTATCAGTATGAGCGTATCAGAAAGATCGTTTGGATGAGCGCACTACAAACACAAACGAAGGGATTCTCTGGGCGCAGGTATCTTACGCAGCTCGCGACAAGCTCCCCAGAGAACACCATCTAAGCAATGTCTGTTTGTTGTTTGGAGTGACTCAATGAAGGATTATTGATCCAGGCAGATTCCTCGAACACAAACCCAACCAAAGCTTGAGTTGATGTTCTGACAAGTCGATACAGAGGTGCATTTTTTGAAGCAATAACCCGAAGAGGACGAAGAACTAGAGGACTCATATGGACGACAACTGTAATCATTGGCACATGGATTACTCGTTGAGCATTTCGCAAGACAGGCTTTGGCAGGGCCAGACTGGTCGTCAATATCGACACAGGACTCTCCACCTGTACAACTTGTGCTGCAAGACTTATAAGAAGATGTCGAGCCCGTGTTGGACTCACAAAATCCGTTGCTGCACTTCTCCGTTGTAGGTGTGCAGTCCGCGTCTGAACCACATTTTTTCCCTAACACACAAGTGTTATTGGTACACTTGTATCCAGAGTTACAATCGCGGTATGTCGTGCATGTTGTCGGTGCCTTGCCCACACACACACCGCCTGTACACATATAGCCTGCCTTACAATCCGCAGTAGAAGCACAGTTTGTTTTGCAGTAACTGCTCGAACATTTGTACCCATAAGGACATGTGGAGTCCGATGAACAAGAGATACGACAACCACTTGAGTAACAACGAGACCCCTTCCAAGTACAGTAGTAAGAAGAAGACGTTGAGCTGCTACGTCTGCAAGTCACGCCAACACATTTTCCGGATTGACAGACAGCCCCACGATAACAATCAGAATCAGCGCTACAGGATGTCTTACACTGAGCATTAGAACCACACGCAAAACCTCCACCACAGTCACCTTCAAAGCGACATGTTGTTTGTGATGAAGGCACACATTGCCTGTTACCACCACCAAGACTCGCGCAAGTATAGCCAGGTCGGCACATCGAGGTATTCAGACAACTGGGATGACAAAAGCCATTGAAACAGGCAACACCTGTTGGACAGGAAGCATCCGAAGAGCATGGCTTCATACACTGATCAGCCATACACAAGTAGCCTTTTGCGCAAGAAGAGTTATACGAACAGCTCGTGTAACAGCGTGGTTTTGTGCCTCCAAGCGAGCAAGCATATCCACCACATCTGGCATCCGTACGACAACCAAGCTCACACTTTCCACTCGTGCAGATATAACCATCCTGACAATCAGTATCCGTTCCACACGAGACCTTACAAGTACCTGAGAGACAAGCGTACCCAAAAGAACACTCCGCGTTGGTCCCACATTTTTTGGGCTGACAAGCTCCACTTTGACAGGAGTAGTTCTCCGTGCACTCTCGATTTCCGTTGTTGGCATCACAATGCACATAACACTTTTGTTGTGATTTGTAACATTCGTAGGCACCGCCGCAGGCAGACGCATCGTTACACGTCTTGTTCGAAGAGACACAGCGACCACCCGAACAGACATAAAATTGTTTACAGTCGGCGTTGCCTGTACATGACTCAGCACAATACCCTTGTGAAGTACACCCAAATCCACCGGGACATGAGCTATCACGTGAACAACTTTGTACCGATTTACATTGTCCAGAGATACACTTGTATCCACTGCGACAATCCGATCCAACCGAGCAAGAGTTCAAACATGAACCATTTCGGCAGATATAGCCTCCAGAGCATTCAGAGCTGGTACGGCAACCAGAGACACACGCGCCACTTTTGCAGACTTGACCGCTTGGACATCCAGATGTATCAGCGCATCCATTGACACACGCGTTGCCATTGCAAGTCTTGCCGAGAGGACAATCAGCCGCTGCCCCCCACTGACTACAACCGCGAACGATTTCACACGTGATGACCTGACTCCCTGAGCACTTGGTGCTGCCTTTGGAGCAAGTACTGGGGCAGGCTTTACAGACCTTCGATGAACAACTCTCTCCGTCAGGACAATCTGTGTCCTTGGAGCAGGTCGATTTACACGCACCGTCCACACAAGCCTGTCCGGGGTTACAAGCAGCAGAAGGTCCCCATTTTCCACAACCATCCTGATCCACACACTTTTGAAGCGCGCTGCCAAAACACTGTACGTCGCCGACGTTACACTCTGGAGTACAATTTCCACCCTTTTTCAGGCATCGACCTCCAACACAGACCTTATCGGCAGCCCCACAGTCGATGTCATTTTCGCACTCAGGCTTTGGATCTTTCTCGACAGGGCCGCTGTCCACTTGTGTGTTCGGCTCTTGACCGGTCGTGCCATCAGGCAGCTTCCCATTTCCATCATCCTCGATACACTTCCCACGAGGACTACAAATCTCTTTATCGCTACAGTCAGTATTCGAAGCACAATCCCTTGTGCATGTCTTGTCCTTACTGCAGTAGTAATTGTTTTGACAATCAGCGTCGCGCTTACAGGCAGAGCCAATGCCTCCATCACTACAAGCAGTCGCAAACAAAAACAGTGCCATAAACATGCACAAACACGATATCGACCCGTACAATTTGACGTTTTTGGATGGCATGATCTAATCCTTTTCCTTCGATTGTCGCGAACATTCGCCACAACATCATTCGAGATGAACGTCATACGCTTTAGGGAAGAATGCTTTTGCAAAACCCTGACGTATGAAACCACAACTGGAACGGACGAGACCTTGATCGAGCGGTCGCATTCTTTTTTGAAAAAAAAATAACAAACGCATAATCAGTTTATTTTGGAGGGAAAAAAGGAAGGGAGCTGGCCTCAATGGAGTGTCGACGATGGAAACATCTGTTCACCATGTATCCATCGCTGAGAAGTGAGATGAGTGAGGGAGCAAAAACGCCTACTCCAACCAACCGTGCTCTCGCAAAGCATTCACAACTGCGTCGACAGCTTCTTCGACGGACAATGAATGTGAGAGGGACAGGTTGGCCGCTGTCGGCGGAGTGTATGAGCTTGCAAAGAAGGTCAACTCGTTGAGATCTTGTTCGAGATCCTCACCACCTTCTTCTTGAAGACGCTGTTGACAGACGGCGAGTGGCGTATCGAGGTGGATCTCAAAGAACGCCTGATCACCCATCAATGAGCGGATCGTCTCACGCTGTTGTGGTCGAGAGATTGGGAATGTACAGATGGTCATCAGCCCTGTCGCGTTCCCTCGTCTTGCGACGCGAGAGAAGACACCCAGTGAGGTCGGTGCCCAGACAAAGTTGTCCGTCACATCGGCGTCCAGATCCTGCATAAAGTCTTCGGCATCGAGGACTTGTGGTAGGTAGCCATCGTCAAACAATCTCTTCTCAAGAGCATACGCGAGCGCAGCCTGTCCACCGTGAGGCAAACCAGCGAACCAGATCGTTCCGCCCCGCTGCTTTAAGCGCGCCTGTCGCTCCTCGGCCTTGATCTTCGAACGATGTAAACGAGCCCGCTCCGAAGAGGAGAGCTTTGAAGAGTCCTCTGGTCCAGTAATCATCCCGGCCGCGAGTGTCGCGTTGGTCATACTGTCGATCAGGATGAAGGCACCAGTCTCACGATTCTTTTGGTAATCGTCGAAAAACAGCGGCCGGTGTGTCGTGATCGAGACAGAACCAATCTCATTCAGCGCAAAGGTCTTTGTCTCGATCGAATCAAGTGTATCAGGATCGATCTTGGAGTGGACCTTTTTAACATTGGCGCGGACAATGTGGCTGGTGTGTTTGATCAGGAAGGAGCGACGAAGATCAAGCGGCTGTTCACTCATCCATACGAGCTGTGCCTGAAAATGTCTCGTCGCGTGAGGTGCGTCATCGGGATGGCAGAGCATATCACCGCGACTGACGTCGATCTCATCTTCGAGACGGATCGCAACAGACATCGGCGTGAAGGCCTCATCAAGTTCACCTTCGAAGACATCAATGGCCTTGATCTTCGAAGTCTTTCCTGAGGGCAAGACCTGCACGGGATCACCCTTTTTCACAACACCTGAGCTGACCTGTCCAGCAAATGCTCTGTAATCGAGGTGTGGACGCAGGACATATTGGACAGGGAAGCGAAAGTTCTTGAAGTTGCGGTCAGTGACGATGGGGACATCTTCAAGAAATTCGAGGATGGTGCCACCATCAAACCAGGGTGTGTGCTCGCTCTTGTTGACGACATTGTCACCTTTGAGCGCGCTGATCGGAAAGAAGTTCACATCTTTGAAGCGCAGCTTCTCTGTAAACGAGAGCGTCTCAGCTTTGATCTCATCGAAGATCTTCTTGTCGAAGTCGACGAGATCCATCTTATTGACACATACGATCAGGTGGGGGATACCGAGCATCGAAGCGATATAAGCGTGGCGTTTGGACTGTTGCAACACGCCGAGTCGCGCGTCGATCAGGATCAGAGCCGCGTTGGCTGTTGACGCACCTGTCACCATATTCCGCGTGTACTGGACGTGACCCGGTGTATCCGCGATGATGAATTTTCTCTTGGCGGTCGCAAAGTAGCGGTAGGCGACATCGATCGTAATCCCCTGCTCACGTTCAGCGTTAAGGCCGTCTGTCAGGAGGGAGAAGTCGATATCATCTCCGGCTGTGTTTTTGCGCGCGTCTTCGAGCTGGTCAGCATACACTTGCCCTGTATCGTAGAGCAAACGTCCGATCAATGTAGACTTACCATCATCGACCGAGCCGACCGCGACAAACCGCAACATCTCTTTGCGCTCGTGTTGATCCAAAAACGTGTGGATATCTTTTGTGTACAACTCCGTTGTTGTCATAGGATTGTTCTCTTTATATGTAAGCCACAAGACGCAGCTGTCCTGTCAAGAAGAGCTGCGTAAGGCGTTCGTTAAAAGTAACCTTCGCGCTTCTTCATCTCCATCGAACCAGCTTCGTCGTGGTCGATCACACGGTTCTGTCGTTCGGAGTGACGCATCTCAAGCATCTCCCGAATGATCTCAGGGACAGTCGTTGCTTCCGAACGAATCGCCCCTGTCAGAGGATAACAACCCAATGTCCTGAAGCGAGACATCACCATCTCAGGCTCTTCTCCATCTTCAAGAGGCATTCGATCATCATCGACGAGGATCAACACACCATCGCGCTCGACGACGGGTCGTTTATCGGCAAAATAAAGAGGGACAACAGGGATATTTTCGAGGTGGATGTAGAGCCAGATATCGAGCTCTGTCCAGTTTGAGAGCGGGAAGACACGGATACTTTCGCCTCGATCGAGTTTTCCGTTGTAAAGGTTCCATAGCTCAGGGCGCTGGTTTTTCGGATCCCACTGGTTGTAACGATCGCGAAATGAGTACATGCGCTCTTTTGCGCGGGACTTCTCCTCGTCCCGACGTGCCCCACCAAAAGCAGCGTCATATTTTCCGGCTGCAAGTGCCTGCAAGAGACCTTCTGTCTTCATCACGTTGGTGTGTTTTTGAGAACCAGAGGAGAATGGATTGACACCGTCCCGAACGCCCTGCTCGTTGATATGAACGAGCAAGTTCAGATCATTCTCTTCGCAAAATGTATCGCGAAACTGAATCATCTCTTTGGGCTTCCAGGTGGTGTCGATGTGGAGGAGTGGAAAGGGCAGCGGAGCAGGATGGAAGGCTTTCATCGCCAAACGCACCATGACAGACGAGTCTTTCCCGATCGAATACAACATCACGGGATTTTCGAACTCTGCAGCTACTTCTCGGATAATATGAATACTTTCGGATTCCAACTGACGTAGATTGGACAGCGTGTGCTCATTCACCCACTGATCAATCGAGTCGAGATGGAGGGGGGGTTTGTCACTCATGACAGACTTTCTCCATAGGTGTGTCGCCGATGTCGCTCTTTATCGACGAACATTGCATGATCTGTGCTCGATACAAATCGAGCATGCAAGCTAGCAGTTCAGATCCAGAAAGTCAATAGACACAAAACGCAACAAATAGACACTTTACTATTTACTTACGAACACTTACACACAAAATGCAATAACCTATTTTCTGAGTAGGGAATAGTACAGGGTGTGACTTGGGGGCGAAGAGGCTTGACTTTGGGGGTCTCTCCTACTACTCTCTGGCGATCGAATGAAAGGCCAGCGACTCACAGTAGGAGCCGCAAACGCCCTCGGCATCGCTGGTAACCATCAAGCGTACATAGAAAGTGGAACAGATCATGAACCATCCTTCTGTCACATATATCGACAATCACTCCGCCCCACGTGTTTTGTTTTCAGGGACTCGTCTTGTAGAGGTAGATCTACCCGTCGGCACACGCGTGATCAACCCAAATCCGCCGCAAGAAGGTCTCAAAGACGTGGACGCGGCGATCCGTTATGCGATCAACCACCCAGAGGGCGCAGAGCCACTCTACTCGAAGCTTCGTCCGGGGATGAAGGTCTTTATCGCGATCGATGACATCAGCATGCCCTTGCCACCGATGAAGCGTCCAGACGTTCGAGAGCGGATCTTGACCATCGTCCTGGAGCTACTCGCGGATTACGGCGTGGATGACTTCGAGATGTGTATCGCGACAGCGTTCCACAGACGCATGACAGAAGATGAGCTCCGCCACATTGTGGGTGACAAGATCTTCGATCGTCACTATCCAGAGCGGCTGTACAACCACGACGCAGAAGACCACAGCAATCTCGAAGTCCTCGGAACAACAGAAGCTGGAGAGGTCGTCGAGATCAACAAGCGCGCGGCGCAGTCGGATCTTTTGATCTACGTCAACCTCAACATCGTCCCGATGAACGGTGGTGTGAAGTCCGTCTCTGTCGGTCTCTCTGGCTACAGAAGTCTGAAAGCTCACCACAACCCCCACACACTCAGAAAGTGCGACAGCTACATGGACCCCCGTCCCGGTCGCTCAGCGCTATATGAAAGCTTCGCACGGATGAACGAGGTTGTCGGAAAGAACCTCGACGTCTTCCACATCGAATCGACGATCAACAACCGGATGTTCGACAAGCCATTGTCCTTCCTCGCCAAAAACGAGGACAAGTACACAAAGCTCGAACAATTGGCGTGCAAGAGTCTGATCTACACCCTCGACAAGCTCCCACAAAAAGCACGTCAGGGTGTCTTTGAGCGTGTCCCTGCACCATACGAAGTCACAGGTATCTTCGCAGGAAACACAGAAGGAGCCCACCAACCTGCGCTTAAAAAGTGCCACGACCAATACCTCGTCCCCGTCAAGGGACAAGCTGACGTCCTCGTCGTAGGGCTCCCCTTCATCAGCCCGTACAACGTACACTCCTATCTCAACCCACTCCTCGTACAGGTGATGATCCAGGGTTACATCTTTAGTCTGTACCGCAACAAAGCGCTGGTCAAAAAAGGTGGCACGATCATCTTCTTCCACCCCTGTACAGATCAATTTGATCAAGACCACCACCCCTCGTACATCGAGTTCTTCCACAGACTCTTGCCCGAGACACGCGACGCAATGCAGCTGCACAAGAAGTACGAGTCGGAGTTCGCCTCCAACCCACACTACATCGAGATGTACAGACGTGGAAACGCGTACCACCCAGTGCACCCATTCTACATGTGGTACTGGGGCGAACCAGGGCGTCAACACCTCGGCCGTGTGATCGTCGTCGGCGCAGACAACACCTACGTCCCAGAAGTCCTTGGCTACGAGACCGCCAACAGCTTCCCCGAAGCCCTCGATATGGCAAAAGACACTTGCCCCTCACCAGAGGTCACCTTCTTTAAGATCCCACCCATCTCCATGGTGGATGTCCTCGACTGAGTCCCCAACGAAAAAAGACCTCCTCCCCCCTCTCTCCGAAGTAAACCAGACACTCCCTACAGTTTGTATTGAATGACTTGCTTGGATGTCCGTCATACACTGTGAACGTTTTGACAAAAACGACCACAGTATAGGGTAGCCTGCTTCTCATGAACGAAGGATTGTCCATGGCATACTTAATCACAACCCGAGACAACAGCCTCTCCCCACTCACGATCGAATCCAACAACTGGATGCTTGCGCTAGAGCAGGCGCTCGATAAGTGGGGACTTCCCTACACCCTCGAAGAACTCCATACCAAAGAAGTCGATAGTGATGTTGGTGAGGCGATCGCCCCAGACCACTCCAAACACTTCGATATCAAACCATCTCTGCGCTCGCTGAGCATGACAGATGAGTTGGAGTTTGACCCTCCCGAATTGCTCCCTCCTCCGCCCAAGAATAACGACGCGCTCGTCGATCAGGAGCAATATATGCCAGGTATGACGACGGACATCCTCACGAACTCGTTCATGAAGCTGTCCGAGCTGTCTGCAAACTACGGAACACAATACAAAGACGCGATCGCCTTCCTCTTGGATACGCTCTCAGAAGGCCTAAAGGCCGATGGACATGGCGTACTGTTGACCAACTTAAACGACCCTTCGGGGGTGTTGTGGTTTGAGGATATCAGAGGTGCACACGCTGAAGAGCTTGCAAATATCCAACTCTCTCCAGGTCAGGGGCTCATCGGATACGCGGCCAAACAAGGCAGCAGTCTCCACCTCGCCAATATTCACGACCATGAACGCGCTGAGCACGAGAATATCCTTCAAATCGTCCCGTTGATGGGACCTCTTCTCGCGCTCCCGATCCAGCACGAGCAGCGTCTATACGGGATGTTTGTGTTGTACCGTACCAAAAATCACCCCTTCACAGAGGGCGAAAAGAGTATCCTGACCTATTTTTGCTCGACCCTCGGCGAGTACCTCTCACAGCTCCCTTCTCCCCCTTCTTGAAGCAGCTCTCCCCCACCTTTTTTGGACGGATCGTACGACCCCACATCGCTGTGACAAGTATCTCTACACACATGACTTTCTTTCCAGGAGACTTTACATCCGGTGTACTCGTACACATTATGCCCACATGACCCCCTTCCTTGAAAATGAAAGGCAAAGCACATGAATCGTTTATTGAGTCTCTTTTTTGTTGGCGCGCTCTTCTTTTTCACAGCCTGTGATGCTGTCCCCGTTCGCTTTGACATCGACGTTGACGCGACAACAACAGTCGAAAAAGGAAGCATCCTCGACCAGCTCTCTTCCAACTTTGGATTCTCCAACTTCACGACGTTTGATGTTTCGAGTACACAAGAGTTCCAAAACAACAACACGCAAAAGAACCAGGTCGTCGACGCCAAGATCGCGAAGCTCACGCTCACAATTGTCTCACCCAGTGGGCAAAACTTCGACTTCCTCGACAAACTCTCTTTCTACATCGAAGCTCCCGGCCTGGAGAAAAAACTCGTCGCGACGAAAGATTTTGCAAAGGGCCTGACGACTGTCGATATGGACATCATCGATCTAGATCTTGCCCCATATATCAAGGCCGACAGCTTCTCGTTTACGACAGATGTCACAGGTCGCAGACCTGATGTTGAGACACAAATCAAGGCCTCACTGAAACTCAACATCGGTGCCAAACTGTAACGATCAGTGCAGCTTGTTTCATGTTTCATGTTTCGCATGAAACAAGGGCTATTCAGGTTGAAACTCACCAAGCTTCCGCCCTTTTTCTCCAAGACGACGTCCACACGAACCTTCCCCAAAATGATTCAATCTGGTATACATATTGCTTGATAAAGGCATGCATTGAACTTGCACAGACGGAGACTTTTGATGCTCGAGCAGACATACCCCACACAAGCAGACAAATTGCCCACAGGCGTGACAGGACTCGATGAGATCCTGGGTGGTGGACTGATACCAAATCACTCGTATCTGCTGCGTGGTGGTCCAGGGACAGGGAAAACGACAACAGCGCTTCACTTTCTCCAACAGGGATGTCGTCGGGGTGAGAGTGTCTCCTTTATCTCCTTGCACGAACCCCCCGAGAATATACAAAAGAACGCAGAGCGTTTTGGGTTTGTGTTGGAAAACATTCACTATCTCGATCTGAGTCCGTCAGCCGATCTGCTCTCCAAAAATGAAAGTTACACCATCTTCTCTGCTGCAGAGGTCGAAGGTGTCGACACAACCCAAAGAATCCTCGATCACATCGAAGAGTTTCAGCCTTCAAGGCTCGTGATCGATTCGCTCAGTCACTTGCGTTACCTGTCAGAGCGCCCTTTTCACTTTCGCCGCCAAGTCATCGCGCTACAAAAGTGCTTGCGGCAAAAAGGGATCACTGTCCTCTTTCTCTCCGAATGCCTCGAAGGTTCCAACGAGGATATGGACATCCAACATCTAGTGGATGGTATCATCCATCTCAAATCGACAGCACGCACGCGCTATATTCGCGTGAGCAAGTACAGAGGTTCGGGGTTTCGAGGTGGGTACCATCCCATGAGCATTACCCAAAAGGGTATCGAAGTCTATCGCAGACTCGAACCCAAAGCGCACCTCAAACAACCTGACTACAAGGCGATGAGTTCGGGCATCCCCTCTCTTGACGAGCTGCTTCATGGTGGAATTGAGCGAGGTACGATCTCGATTATTTCCGGTCCAACGGGCGTCGGAAAGACCACGTTGGGGGTACAATTCATGAAGGAAGCCGCTGGTCGTGGCGAGAACTCAGCGATCTACACCTTTGAAGAGCAGCCAGAGATCCTCCTACGTCGCTGCGAGGCGATGAATATACCAGTCCGCACCATGATCAAAAATGGCAATCTCTCTCTGGCACGTATCGAGCCGCTCGATGTGTACGCAGATCAATTTGCACAGAGAGTAAAAAAAGACATCGAAGATAAGGATGTCAAGATTGTGATGATCGATAGCATCGCGGGATATCAGCTGTCCCTTCTTGGCGAAGACGAAGCGATGACCGCGACAGAGCACCTACACGCACTGTGTAAATACTTACAAAATGTAGGCGTCACTGTCATACTGATCAACGAGATGGAGCACGTCATCGGCCGCTTCAAGGCGACCAGCTTAGGTGTCAGCTATCTCGCAGATAACATCGTGTTCTTGCAGTATACCGAGCAGAGAGGACAGCTCGAACGTGCGATCGGCATCCTCAAGAAACGACTGAGCAGTTTTGAACACAGCATTCATTCATTTGAGCTCACTCAATATGGTCTCAAAGTGGGTGAGGAGATCACCCATATTCAAGGCATACTTTCAGGTACAGCAGAGATTATTGAGCCATCATAAGGTAGATTTTCATTCTTGTCATGGCCAACGTTGATACCGACGTGCAAAGGAGAGTCCGTTGTCTTTCACCATACGCATACACATGGCACACGCCAAAAATGCAGCCCTCTTGGAGGGCGCGCTTCCTTCTGAATACAGCGTAATAAGGGCAACACATGCTTCTGCAGAAGACGCTCACTCATTTGATTTGTGTGTGTTGGATTACAAGCAATTTTTGCAACTGTCTCCAATGCTCTTTGCCTGGAAATCAAAGACAGCCCCGCTCTTCTTGCCGTTTTTGTTGCTTTGCGAACAAAAAGAGTACCCTCATCTCTCACCACACGTTTGGGAAGTCGTCGACACTGTCGTCACAATGCCCGTCTCTAAGGCCGAATTGGTAGGAAGGATACGTATGCTCTTGCGCACCAGACAGTCGTCCATTGAGTGCTCGCAACTCGCACAAGAGCTCGAAAAACATCCTCCAAGTGTGGAGCAAACAGTCTCAGATTCAAAAGATCTACTCGAAGAGATTCTAGAAATATCTCTTGAGCTGTCAGATATTCTCGCGCCAAACCTGCAAAAAAACGAGAAGAAGCTGTTGAACAAAATCATTGAACTGTCCAGTTTGGACGCACACTCCTAAAGTCACAGGGCAGCCAAGCGAACATCTCTTTTCCGTATACTTTTTTCTTGCAGTAGCCTTATCTCACGAAAACACCACTCAGTGGTCCCTCTTTCGAGCGGTGTCCAACAGAATGGGTTGGACACAACCCCCAACCCTACGAAAAAAAAACGAGACCTCAGTCTTCTATGCTGACTTTGCATATGTGTTTGTAGATTTGAGTGATGCCATACAGACATCACAAGAGAACCGTGAAATCACGAAGCACATACACTGAAAAAACGACGCTGGAGCTTCATTTATGCTATTAAAACGATATCTTTGTGCACTTCTATTTGTCATCACAACACAATGTGTATACCCAATGCAACCTGCACATGCACAAGCATCTCTGCTCAAAATGTTCCTCATGGACATGGGCAAAGGAGGCACCTTCCAGTCCGCGGAGCAGAAGAAACGCACAGCCTTGCAAGAACGACTCTCACAGCTGCGTGCTGAGAGCGAATTGGAGTTGAAACAAAGAGCCTCCCTTGAACAATCTCTTCAACAGGAGATCCGTTACTATCGAAAACAAGCCTTGGGATATCGCACACAAGCCCGCCGGGCAAAGCACTCCACGAACAAACAACTTATGTACCACCGCTTGGGTCGTGTCGCCGACACATGTGTGGATCTATTGATGGGGTTACAAGTCGCGCGTAGCTCACGTGAGCAAAGTCGTAGAAAGTTACAAGGGGTCCTCGAGAGCTATCTCGAAACGCTCAACCAAATGAGGAAATTGCTACAAACACGTTATCCACCCTCGCAAATTATTTCACTGCGACAACACACCGACAAACTTCAAAAACAAAAGAAGACACTCGACTCGCAGGCCAAACAAGATGAACAGACTCTACAAAAGAGCAGAGAGAGCCTGGAGAAAGCGCAGAGAACATTTAGTACACTGCGTCGTGTCCTTATGCGCAACGAGCAAGGACAGACCACTTCTCGACCGACTTCACAGCCGACAAAACACCATCTGCTCGACTTTCGATATAAGATCCTGCAGTTCCACAAGGCGAGATTAAGGGTCAGGCTGTACGAATTACGGCATAAAGACGAAAAGTTGGAATTTGAGAGCTATCAACTTCAACAAGCACAACTACAAGATATGCTCAAAAAAATGCTCGCATGGTCCAAACGAATTTCCAGGCAAGCCGAAGGAGGTCTCCTCTACAGAAAGTGGCCAAAGTGGTTTGGCAATAGTGCGTATCAACCAAAGACGTCTCTTATCCAGGCGCTTGCGCTCAAGAAACAATCGAGTGGTCTGCAGCGAGCTAGCACCAAGTGGTCCGTTGGATTTTGGCTCATTATCATCGTCAGCTTGCTCGTGTCTTTGTTCTTTGTCGTCTGGTTTGTCTTCTTTTTGGGGCGACTACAAGGGCATGTCACTGATGAAGCGCCACCATGGATGCGCCCTCTACACTTCCTCCTCTATATTCTGAAAGGCACCCTTCCCTGGTTTTACGTCTGCTTAATCCTGACTGCGCTGCTGTTTCTCAGTCAATCATCGGCCAAACAGCGAGATGTGTGGCTGGGACTGCTCACCTGGATCTTGCTCATGCGAAGTCTCTGGTTAGCCATTGGCATGATGTTCTCAAAATCACAAAACGAGCGCATCTTTCAAGAGATCGCAGAGCATCGAGTCACGGTTTTCCGCCGAACCCTTCGCGTGCTGGTGTTGCTTTGGTGTATTCCCTTTGCGCTTGTCCAACCCTTCGGTCAGAGCCCTGCCTTGTTGCCATACCCGATGTGGTTCTTCGGTGTACAATGGTTACTCACGCTCGTTCTCTGGGGCGTCTTGTGCATCAGAAAAGACGATCTTATCCAAATGCTTCCGCGAGAGAATACGCTCCAAAGGGTCTTGATTTTACTAATGTACTATCTTTACCCAATATTTGCGTTGTTGCCCTTTATCAGCTTTGGCTTGTACTGTGCGGGGTATCAAAATCTCTCACAATTCATTCTATCCAACATCTTTTGGACCCTCGTGCTTTGGCTCACCATCGGCTGGGTTATGGAGTGTATTCAGGACTTCTTTGAGACATTACGTGGTGCGTCACAGGTCCAGGCTCCTCCGACACCAGAGCTTCCAGCTGCCGATGTCGATATCGACGAAAAGCACGCCGCCTCGACACCTGCTCCTACCATATTGGTCGAGAGTAGACTTCCGACACAGCTCAAGAGTTGGCTCACTTTTGTCAACACACTTCATTTACTGACCTATTTGTTGCTGTGGATCTCAGTGGTCGGTTTACTCTTGGAGATATGGGACGTACCGGGCGGCTTTTTGGCGTTGTGGTACATGATGCAAACATCTCTTTTCCAGGTACAAAATACGCACATCACGTTGTGGTCACTCGTGCGCATGTCCCTCACAGTAGGCATCGCGATCTGGCTGACAAGGTGGGCGCCCATCATCCTGGACAATACGATCTACGCGACCTTTGAGGTGAGTGAACCAGTCCAGTATGCGACAAATACACTCATCACCTATACATTTATCCTCGCCGGACTCTTGGTTGGGTTTCAGTGGATGGGTGTTGGACTCGGAGGTGTCTTCCTGGCACTCGGTATCATCGGATTGAGCATTGGCTTTGGGTTGAGGAATATCGCCAATCACTTCCTCTCCAGCCTGATTATCATCTACGGTCGCCCGTTTGTCGTTGGTGACTTCATTCAGGTTGGTCCATTAGAAGGACGTGTACGTGAAATCACAGCGCGCTCGACATTGATTGAGACTCCTAACAAACGTATTTTGATGATTCCAAACGCGAACTTACTCAACGACAAGATCATCAACTGGACCAAAAAATATCCATACGTCCGAGCACGTGTCGACATTTATGTCTCTTACAAAAGTGATATGGAGAAAGTTGAGAGTGTTCTCTCGGAGATCGCACAAGCGAACAAAGGTGTGCTCCCGACCCCCGGTCCCAAGGTCAGATTGCGAAACCTCGACACCAACCACATGCAATACGGACTGACGGTGAGTGTGTCAGATCCCATCGTGCGCTTTCGTATTCTCAGCGAGCTGCGTAAGGAAGCGGTGCGACGATTCGCCGAAGAAGGTATTGAGCTCGCGATGCCAGAACGCCGACTGCACATTGCCTCTGAAGACACCCTCCCCCTCGCAAAGGAAGCACCTCTCGTCATCGATGAGTAAGGCTGTCGGATGGAAAAAAGCTAAATCCCGTACCGCTTTCTCTTTCTCCAAAGTGTTGCGCGGCTCATGCCAAGGGTTTCGGCTGCTTGGCCGACATGACCATGTGAGTCTTCCAGCGCGCTCCGGATCAACTCTTTCTCCTCTTCGCTTGTCCCCTTTGCCTTTGCTTTCTTTTTGCTCGCCTTTGGTTGGTAAAACAGATAATCGGGCAACGCATCCACCTTCAAGACAGTGTTCCTCCCCACAGCGAATGCATACTCCATCGTGTTCTTAAGCTCACGAATGTTGCCAGGCCACTTGTAACCGATGAGCGCGATCATCGCATCGGACTCGATCTCTTCGATATAATGACCGTGTCTTTCGTTGAAGTTTTGGACGAAGTGCCAGATCAGCAGTTCGACATCTTCTTTGCGCTCTCTAAGTGGAGGTAACTCAATAGGCACAACACGCAATCGATACATCAAATCTTCGCGAAACTGCCCCTGCGCGACCTTGTCCTGCAAAGACTGAAAAGACGCGGAGACAATGCGAATATCAACTTTAATGGGAGTATTGGAACCGACAGGGATCACCTCTTTCTCTTCGAGAACACGCAGCAACTTGGATTGAAGCGCCAGAGGAACTTCTGCGATCTCGTCGAGAAAAATCGTCCCCTTGTCAGCCTGCTGAAAGAGCCCAACTCGCTTGGCGACAGCTCCAGTGAAGGCACCTTTGACGTGGCCAAAGAGTTCACTCTCAAGCAATGTCGGACTGAGCGCGGCACAATTGATCGCTACAAACGGCTGTTTTGCACGCTCGCTGTTACGATGAATCGCCCGCGCGACCAACTCCTTCCCTGTCCCACTCTCCCCGTGAATCAAAACTGTAGCTTCGGTCTTCGCGATGTTCTCAATAATACGAAAGACCTTCTTCATTTTCGCGTCACGCGACAGCATCGCATCAAACGACTCAAACTGTGTATCTTCAAAAAGATGCTGAGGGAAGGTGTGGTTGGGCACCTGACGAGCTTGTGTCGGGGGGACCTCCACGACCTCTGCTTCTTGTGTAGAGAACACCTCTTGCGAAACTGTAACCTCATGAGAGCTTTCAGTTCGCTCCTGCTCGACGTGGTGTGCGATCAGACTGAGTGCTTCTTTGGCTTGCTCCACTTTGAGAGGACGATAGAGACACTCGATCCCACCCAAAAATTGTTGTTGTGCCCCATAAAACGCAACGCCTCGTGTATGAAACTCCATCGCTTGGCCACCCGCATGGTACAGCGAACGAGGGAATCTTTTCAGCGCCTTCTGCTCTTGCAATGGGCACCCCATCATACACTCCATACAACGGATCACCTTCCGGCAATGAAACCCAACGGCGTCTTCGGGTGTGTACCCAAGAAGCTCTTGTGCATGCGTATTCCAGAAAATAATGTTCTGTGAAGCGTCGACAACAAACAACGCAACGTCGGAGAAGAGCGGCTCAAGACCGACGAGTAAGTTTGTTATCCCGACTTCTTGTAACCACTCTTGGAACACCTCAGGGTGTGGAGTCATTGATCTACCTTTGTCACCATGCCCCTAGCCTTCGATGAAAATCGAGGTTGGAGCCAACACGACCTGTCCGAATCGTCAAGGAGGGTAACAAAAGGAGAAACGAGGCGCAAGGGAAAAGAGGTAAAGGCTACCGCAAGGAGAAAAGAGCTGAGGAAGAAGAAACCGCACAAAAGAGGTTGTTGCTGAAGCCTAAGTGGTCCTCTCGCGAAGTAAACGCACGAATATGATATTGCATTTTTTTCCGTAGGTTCGGGCCTTGTGTCCGACCTCGATGTTGTATGTCCTTTTCGCGAGAGGACCACTTAGGCCGTCGGGGGAGTTGTCTGGAGCGATTCAAACTTCAGGGGTTTTGGGAAAAAAGGAGTTAAAGAGCTACACTGTGTTATCGACGTCGGCGTCCACCAGAGGAGCGTCTTGTTCGGGTTTGACGAGTGCGCGTCCGATACGTTCGCTTGGGTTGCGTTTTGATACGTCGATTCCATCGATTATGACGAAAGTTACTGCGCAAGCCTCGTTGGTATCCACGTCGCCATCCTCTATAGTACCCTCGACGCCACCCACCGTTGTATGTGCGCCAATATCCTTTTCGATGATAATAACGCCCCTTCACACGTCGGAAAAAGTAGCCTCGCTTCCATCCCCAAGGACGATAGCGGGTGTAGTATGCTCCCCTGTAGTAACGAGAATATCGGGGATACATGTTGTAGTAATAGACGCCTCTGTTGTAGAAGAATCCAGTACTCCAATAACTCGTGCCCCACCAAGAGAAGGTCACCCGCCAGTGCAAACCAGCCCAGACAGATGGATACAAAAAGAATCCCATAAACGCTGGTTCAGCAGCGGGAACGACATATACATAGGTTGGATCTCTGTAGTAGAACCCAGTCCCGTCGCGTAGACTATAGTGAAGCTGGCGGGTTTTACTATCGTAGGCCTGGCTCTGATCGAAGACAAACAACAGGAGGTCTTGGCCGTTTTGAAACCCTGCTGTGTGGTTCATATCGACGTATCCGTAAATTTTCAATCGACCATGGACGCGTTGTGCGTCGACTCTGACAGGTCGACTCATCAACGTCGCAGGATCTGCCTGTGGATTTTGGTGACGCAAAGTTGCGAAGTAGATCGCGTTGACTTCATCTTCGAACCGCTTCATCCAACCACGAAAATCATTTTGGTTGGCCGCTTTTGTATCTATAAGAGCTTGCTCAACAGCCTGCAAGTCGATACGAGGAGGTGCGACCTGGACGGGGTTCAGTGTGTCCGTTGTTTGCGCAAAGGTTGAGGTCCCCCAAGCGCATCCCATCAAAATAAAAATCATCAACCAAATCGAACGTTTTTTCATAGACTCTCTCCTAAATCAGCCTAGTCTTTTGGCTGTGGTTTTCCACGAAGCAATTGGAGGACCTCTTTTTGGGTCCCTAGCCCAAGCTTATTTTGGGCACGAAATGCAGCAACAGAGGCGATACGACACGCCTGCACGTCAAAAAAATCAAAGTCATCCACATCGAGCTGGAGACCGCTTCTAACTTTTGCGTACATCGTCGCGTATTGTGTCTTCTCTTCAACACTCATCACATCGGTCCCTTCTTCACTCTCTCTATGAAAACGAGTGACCTCATGCTTGAGTGATTCGTCCGTACGAGGTGCAAAGCCACGGTCGACATCACTGACAGCGACCGCAGACGCGATCGCCGCACGCGCGTCGAGACCTTCAAAGTGCTCATCTTGAAGATTTGCGCCACTCTGCACCAACGCAAAGACTCTACGATATACAAGAATATCAGTCATCAAACACATCCTTTCGTTTGTCGTTTGTGTTGTCCCCACTCTCTACAAAACTTATGCCAAAAGGACCATAACTTTTTTCCCTTTTTAAATCAAGTACCCCCATCTTCTTAAAGCACCAAACGCGTTTCAATGTGACTGCTTACATGTTTCATGTTTGTATCCCTGAAACATGAAACATGCAACGACCAATCATCCCCAGTAGAACAGTGGAAAGGCCATGTGTCGAGAGAATCAGGAATCTCTGTGGACTTGAAATGTTGGCACATCATGTGCAAGATGGACACCTACTCAAACAGACCAAACAGGAGTCACTTGATTTGCTTACGTTACCTTTGCTATCAGACAGTCCCAACAAGAAAAGAACATCCTCACTCAGACTCATCGCCTGCTTGTATATCACGTTGTTGACGCTCATGATGTTTGCCCAACCTGTCGCAGCCCAAGATATTTTAGGTACGTTGACAGGAGGCAACTCCAACAAGTCGAGTTTTCATATCTCGACACCATCGCAACGCATCGTCAAATCACTAAACCAACGACTCAAAGTTGTCGATAAACAGCTCGAAGAAGCGCACAAGCAAGAAGCACAACTCGACAAACGGATACAACGAGACCGCAAACATCTCGAGCAGCTCTCCAAAAAGCTCAAGCACACTTCGTTGCGGCACCTCTTCCAACTCTTTTACACACGCAAACAACAATATCTCCTCGGTATGGGCAGACTGCAAGTTGCGATGTTATCGCACATCCAAAACATCAAGATCTTGCACGCACAGATCAAGCAGCGCGCTTCAATGAGAACCAAGACGGACACTTGGTTGCAGGAAAAATACAAGTCAGCCAAAGACCCAAAAGCCCTTGATCTGGATGTCCAGACACTCCAAAGCGCGATCAAAAAAGAAACCGAAGAGCGAAACATACTCTCAAAAAGTATCAAGCAATTTGAGACATCACTAGAACGCTCAAGAGAAACCTTAGACAAAACAAAAAGAAAACTTCTGAAGCTTGCACCTGTCGATCCAGAATCTCCAAAACCCTCGACTCTTCCATCGACAAAACCATCCGTCAAACAACGAAATGAGCTGCAGCGTGTCAAACAAAAGTGGATCCAATTGTACTGGCAAGAAGAGATACTTCGCTTAACATACCTCTACCACCAACTTCAGTTTGATTGGTTTACGCTGCGAAAAAAAGACCAACAAGTCGAATTCAATACACTCGACCATCGCATCAAGATGCGAACCTTTATCCTCAACGAGATCAAGCGACAACGAAAAACGTTGCTGTCTCACACACGAGAAGGATTGCTCTTTTTTCGTCCTCACCTCTTTGCTCCCGAGCAATGGAAGCAATTCCGAACACACTTTGAAAAGACGCTCAAAACTTCCACTCCACACTTTCAAGTCCTGCGAATCCAGGTCCGCGACCATCTCAAAAAGACCAAGGGAGGTGTCGTCTTGCAGTGGGTGTTGTTTAGCCTCTTCTTGCTGCTCGTCGTGTACTTTGTGGTCTCATTCATCCGAAGACGCTTGAAAGCAGCGATCATACGGCTCGCAGAGCGAAAGGAAGCAGGTAACGTCACGCACCGGTTCTGGCACGCGATGCTATTGGCCTTACGTAGCCTCCGGAAAGTGACCCCATATGTGGGTGGTATTTTGTTGCTGTGGGTTGCGTTGTACTACGTCCCGCTCCCTGTTGTGTGGGAAGATCTATTCCTGCTCTTGTGTATCTCATTGGTCGCGTTTGTCCTGTACTCAGCGTTGATAGGTCAACTTTTCTCTCCCATCGAAGCTGAACGGTATTTGCAAAACATCGATAAAGAAGGCGCACGTCGTTTTCGCATCGTGTTCCTCGTCATAGGTGCGCTCTCAGCGCTCTACTTTTGGGGCACACAGTGGCTCAGTCAGCTTGGCTTCCCCAACTTTTCTCTACGCTATCTCAACCTGATCTTCTACGGAATTGTTGTCATCGGGTGTTTGTTACTGCTCCTCAACAAAGACACCATGTTGACGTTGATCCCCTCTGATACACAACTGGGACGGACAGTGATCGTCTTTGTCTACCGCGTGTATAACTGGATCTTCCTGTTTATTTTGGGATTATACGGTTTGTACGTCTGGGGATATGTCAACCTGGCATCGTACATCGCCCGCGGGTTGGTCTTGAGCCTCATACTTATATCGACGATTGTCGCGCTCGCGAGGCTGGCCTGGACGTTGAACTTGTGGACATTTGGCTTTGTCAAAGGAGAAGGCGGCCTGATCCAGGTCGAGAAGAAGTGGGCGAGAAACCTCCTGCGTATGACACAAGCCTCTATGGTCGCCTTGTTGAGTCTGTTTGGATTCAGCGTATTGCTCGAAATATGGGGGATCGCAAATGGTTTTTGGACCCTCTTTCAGCTTCCTCTGATCCCCTTTGTTCAGGTCCAGGATACACAGATTAACCTGCTCTCCCTGCTCAAGTTTGTCCTCTCTGTTGGGGTCGCATTTTTCCTCTCACATTTCATCCGCAAACGCCTTACAAGTCTTGTCTACCCAGCTCTTCGACTGTCTGCGTCCAATCAGCACGCGGCCAACACAATCATCGTGTATCTCATCATCACGGTGGGGATTTTGGTCGGTCTTCAGTGGATGGGGGTTGGGATCGGTGTCCTCGCAGTCTTTGCAGGTATCGTCGGTATCGGGATCGGTTTTGGACTCCAAAACATTATGAGTAACTTTATCTCGGGGTTGATCATCACCTTTGGCCAACCTTTCAAGGTCGGAGACCTTATCGAGGTCGGTGGCATCATGGGTGAGGTCTTGGAGATCAGTATTCGCAGTACAACAGTCGAGACATACGACTACCGGATTGTCCTGGTACCCAACTCCGAAATTCTCACCACAAAACTGATCAACTGGAGTATGGGCAAACCCTATGTCTGTGTGCCGATGGAGGTCGGTGTCGCGTACGGAAGTGACGTCGCGCTTGTGAAAAAGCTTCTGCTTGAAATCGCGGATGCTCACCCAGACGTACTCAAAACGCCTTCACCAGATGTAAGGTTTCAAGAGTTTGGGAGTGACTCATTACTCTTCCGCGTCTGGGTCAATGTCAACGATCCAATGGCTCGTTTCAAGGTCATCAGTGAGCTGCGCTTCAAAACCGATGAAGTGTTTGCCAAGCATGATGTCGTCATCGCGTTCCCACAAAGAGATATCCACCTCAACCCTGCACTCGAAGAAGCTGCTGTACGCTCACTTCAAGCCTGGTCTACACGTCCAGAGCCTGCACAAACAACCGAGCCAAAGACCAAAGGAGACCCCTCATGAGCACACAAGTTCGCTGGCACATCTACAACGCTGAGAACGTCGAACACCACACATTCGAGCAAGCTCCAGAGCAGTGGCCGGAGATCCAAAAAGGACGCGTCCTTTGGCTTGACGTCGTGGGACTCAACGCAGAGATGATGAAGCAGCTCAAAGAGCAATACTCCATCCACCATCTCATCGCCGAGGACATGCTCAACACTCGACAGCGACCAAAATTCGAACGATATGAAAGTTCGGAGTTTATCACGATCAAGATGCTCCAAAAAGAACGAGACTCGTCCTTTGAAGAGCACGAACAATTGAGTATCTTTTTCCGAGAAGGTCTCGTCCTCACTGTTCAGGAAAAACCTGGGGATGTCTTCGCCTCCGTTCGTGAACGCATCGAAGAAAACAAAGGACGCATTCGAAAACGCGAAGAAGATTACCTCGTCTACGCACTGCTCGACTGTGTCATCGATGAATACCTCCAGTTTGCCGACATCCTTGAGAACCGCTCGGAACAACTCGAAGCGAACTTGCTCCGAGATGAAGACAACGACATCAAGACCTGCTATGCGTTTCGCAACGAGCTCCACAGATTCAAGAGGATGTCACGCGCAACCATCGACATGCTCAAGCGCTTGATGGAACATATCCAAGAAGATGAGCACACACGCTTTCAAGGGACCACCAAGGTCTACCTGCGCGATGTTCATGATCATGCGATGTCCTTTTCACAAAACATCGAAGAGTTGCAAGAACAGTGCAACAGCTTGATCGAGCTGTACTACGCTCAAATCAACGATGGTATGGGACGTGTCATGAAGGTTCTCGCGGTCATCTCCACGATCTTCCTCCCCCTCAACCTGCTCGCAGCCGTCTACGGCATGAACTTCACGCACATGCCCGAACTCAAGTACAAGTGGGGATACTATATACTCCTCGGAACAATGGGCTTTATCGTGGCAAGTATGCTCTCGTTATTCAAGTACAAAAAGTGGTTCTAGGCTATCCAAGCACAAAGGACCACGCGCTGAGACTGCGCTAGCAATCAGTGCTTTTTGCAATGTCATCAACGCCCTCTCGTTGAAGTCCCTCTAAAGAGAGGATGTACGTGCGGTTGTTGGAATGCTTTGCTTGCTCAAGAGCGTCCAATCCTGCTGCCATAAAATCCTCTGCATCTTGCGCATGCAATGGCCAGATCGCCATCCCCAAATGAAAAGAATGTTCAAACTCCTTTTCACCGATGAAAAGGGGCTTTGCAAACGCCTCCTCGCAGCGCAAACACAGCGAAAGACACTCTTCTGTGGTCTCCGCTTCTTCTACCAACACAGCAAACGTACCTCCCCCCAAACGTGCAACGGTATCGAACTCATCTAAACACCCGATGAGTCGACTGGCAAGCCCCTTTAGAACCTTATCTCCCGATGAAAATCCCTGTGTATCGTTGATACGCTTGAGATTCTTTACATCGAAAAGTAACAATGTAAGCAGCCTGTTATTTCGCTTCCCTCGTGCGATGGCCTTCTTCATGCTCTCTTTGAAGGTCTGAAGGTTGGCGACCTGCGTGAGTGGATCTAGACCTGCGAGCACCTCTTCTTTTTTCTGCTGACGCAGTACATACCGCATCGTACGCTCAAGCAACGAAGCAGTTAACTCATCCTTATCAAAGTACGCCGCAAATCCCACGTCCATAGCTTGCAAATCGAGGGAGTAGCTGCCCATCCCTGTGAGCAAAATAAATGGGAACGTGTATCCACGTTCATGTGCAAAAGATTGAAGTTGGAAGGCATCATCCGCCCCCAAGTGATAATCTGTGATACACAATGTCGGTGCACGCTCCAACAACATACTCTTGGCCTCATCGAGTGAGCTGGCATGTCGAAAGGAGTATGAACCAATGCGCTCCTCATCGAGAAGATTGCGGATAAACAACATATCGACTTCGTCGTCCTCGACGAGCAAAATGTCGATCGTGGGGAGTGAGAGTTCCGAACATAACGTCTTCTCTCTCACCATCTGTCCAAAAAATGCCGGCTCGCGCTGAAATTGTTCAATGAGCCAGCTAAAAACCTTCACAAGCTCCATCCACTGCCGATTTGAGGGTTCCCCAACAGCGAGCATGGTACTAAGCTTAAGCTCAAGTAGATCAAGCACAGGGGGCACAAACTGCAAAGCAAAAGATGAAAACTGCTCGCGCAGCTCACCGAGTGTTTCCTGGGAAACCACGAGCTCTTGGGGGTTTCTTTTTTTGTAGGCATGAAAGAGTTGTGAGATGAGCAGGCGGACACCAAACCGTACATCAGCAGGTTGAGGGAGCTCTTTGTTGACCTCTCCAAGGATGTGGAGAGGTTCTTTTTCTTCGGGAGAAGTGTTCAAGCTGTTCAAGTCCCACGGCGCAGGATGTGTCGGTGCAGACTCTGCCTCTGCGAGAAGTCCTTGTCGATGATGAAGGAGAGACTCCTGAATCGCCTCCCACAACAAATCGTCAGGGGTGGTCTTGGGGATCACACGGCATAGTGCCTTGGCGGTCATCATTTGATGTCCAGGGTGGAAATCCATCAACACGGACAAAAAAATCAAGGGGCCACGATATCCAACCCGACGCATCGTGTTGTGGAAGGAAGAGTCTTCGAGCAAGATCAACAACTCATCACAAACGATCAGCGCGATCGAGTGCGTTTTGATCAAAGTAACAGCCTCTGTCCAAGACTTGACAAACAACACATCTTCGTTCGCCTTCGAAAACAACCGCTCAAGACGTTGGCGTGTGAAAGCTTCATCTTCAATTACCAAAATAGAATCATAAGAGGTCAAAATACACACTCCTTCATGCTCTCACGCCGCTACACTTCGCATATCCCCGCAAACACTCCAAGGTGTCGAAAACAATCAGCGCAAAGTGGGATTTACTCTAACGGAGAGCATTATAGCGTTGATGTGACCATTAGACAAGTGTGCAAAAAAAGTGAAACCTTGGCTGTGTTTTTGTGCTTGGATGACTATATTCTCACGAGAGACCCAAAAAAGCATTTCGATACGAAAGGCCCCGACAGATGAAACAAACACAATCACAAAAGCCGCCTCTGTCTTTCCAAGATCAACTCAACATCTTGTGTATTGACGACGATCAAGTTGACTACTTTGTCCTCAAATCCATGCTCAAAAGGAGTATGACAGAGCCCTACCAACTCGAATGGCAAAACTCCGCACACACAGGACTCAAAAGTCTTTTAAATGGAACATATGATGTTTGCTTGCTGGACTATCACCTCCCTCCTCATACGGGATTTGAGATCCTTCAACAGGCGCAAGACCAAGGGAACCGAACACCTGTCATTATGTTGACAGGCAACGAGTCGCCAGATATCGACAAGCGCGCGATGGAGCAAGGAGTCTACGGCTTTTTACACAAAGAAGAGCTCGAACCAACACACCTCGAACGCACGATCCGGTACGCCCTCAAACATCACAAAACACAAGAGGAACTGCGACACAAGTCAGAGCGCGATGCGCTTACTGGACTGTACAATATACAAGCCTTCCACGATATTGCAGAAGAGCGCCTCCAACACCTGCGTCTTCACGACAAACAAGCAGCCCTCTTGTTTATCGATCTTGACAGATTCAAGCAGCTCAACGACCAACAAGGTCACCTTGCAGGTAACAAGTTCCTGCAATCACTCTCACAAGCCCTCACGGTGAACCTACGCGCAACTGACCTTGTCGCGAGGGTTGGTGGCGATGAGTTTGTTGTACTTCTCGAAGAGATCCCCTCTCTCGACGTCGCCTACCAAGTCGCCCAACGTCTCATGTCCCTTCCAAAGAGCATCTCCACAAACGTCGGGATGAGCATTGGTATCTCCATGTTCCCGCAGGACAGCCACACTCTGCACGGTTTGCTCATGTGTGCGGACAAAGCCATGTACCAGAGAAAAAAAAGCGGCGGGCAAGGGATCAAGACATTCAGCTAACCAGACAGCCCAACACATAAGGCTGTCGGCTGTACATTTGGAAGGGGTTTTCCGGTGGTTCAGAGAAACGCACACACGACATCGCGTTTCCCCTTGTAGAATCATATCATCCGACCTTCACACCGTCTTCCTCTAGTGGTCGCGCGACTACGGACTCTCGCAAAACTCTCCGTATTGTTTGAGAAACCCCAAAAATCGACTTAAACCAGCGGAGTCTCCAGGCTTCACGACATACCCCGTCGCAAAAGACCGGTACGCCATCTCCACATCTTGCCTTGCGTCAGAAGAGGAGAGAATAAACACAGGGCTCTTTTGTAACCTTGGATCCTTTCGAATCTCCTGTAGCAATGTGATACCGTCCATGATCGGCATCTTCAAGTCAGACACCACGATTGGGACATCATGCTCTTGCTTGGTTTTCAGAAGTTCGAGCGCTTCCTTTCCGTTCGAACACTGCTCGAAAGAGCACTCTAAGCCGCTTTTACGAAGCGCCCTTTTAAACCCCATAACATCGACGACATCATCTTCTACAAGTAAGATTTTGAGTGGTTTTCTACGTTGAAGCATCCTTGTCTCTCCTTATTTATCCATGTGTTTTGGCCAAGAGACGATAAACGCACTCCCTTCGCCTGGAGTAGACTGCAAAGAGATACTCCCACCAACCGTATCCAGAACCTTTTTGACGATCGCCAATCCCATGCCGCTGACCTTCTTTTTCTTATTGGGATAGATACTTTGGAAGATTTGAAAAATCTTCTCATGGTAAACAGGATCAATTCCTGGACCATTATCTCTGACAGAGATCTCATAGAATGTCTGCGTTTCTTTCAGCGTGATCTGAATGTAAACATCATCGCCACAATGTTCAAATGCGTTGGCAATAAGATTGGACACAACACGTTGTAATGGGGCGACAAAAGTCTCGATCTGACAGTCCTCTTCTGGAAATAGTATGCTCTTGTCAGATACACTATGGGGGACGACAAGTTCAGCGCACTCTCGCAGCAAAGTGAGGAGAGAGACCTGTTCGAGTTTATCTGTAAGCCGACCAGCACGTGAGTATAGCAGTAATCCATCGAGCATATCTCGCATCTGCGAGACGCGCTCGCGCATCAGCCGCATGTAACTCTCAAGCTCCTCCTTTTCCTCATCGTCGAGGGGGCTTTTTTGGCTTTGCTCGACGAGTTGTTGGACCCATTGTGAGAGATTGGTAATGCCTCTCAGTGGCGCTTTAAGATCGTGTGAAACGACATATGCAAACTGTTCAAGCTCACGATTGGAGCGCAAGAGCTCTTCGGTCCGCTCTTCGACTTGTTGTTCAAGTCGCTCTCGCACATTGTGTCGCTCTGTGTCATCTCGTGTGACCTTTGCGTACGCAGTCACATGACCATCATCATCCGTGATGGCGTCTACCACGACTGTCGCATAAAAAGTAGAGCCATCCTTGCGGATACTTATCCCCTGCGATGACCAAATCCCTTTTTCACGAGCTTCTTGTAGTGCGTTGGTGAGCTGTTCTCTCTCGCTTTCTGGATAAAAATGGGAGAAGTGCATTCCAACAGCTTCGGAGGCTGTGTAGCCTTTCAAACGTTCCGCACCGGTGTTCCAGCTTTGGATGTACCCATCGGCGTCGATCATGTAGATGGCATACTCACTAACAGCCTCAAGCAAAGAGCGAAAACGCGCCTCGCTCTCACGAAGCGACACCTCTACGGCCTTCCGCGCCTCTATTTCGCGCTCCAACTCCTGCGGTGTCCGTAACGCCATCATCTTTGGCACGATAGGAATCAACACCAAGGCTGTCAGGACAGAGACCCCCGCGGTTATAGCCTTCAACAGCCCTGCGAAGCGATAAATTGGATTCCAAAAGATAATCGCCTCGGTAAGGTGGGTGAGTCCACAGCAAAAAATGAACAGCGCAAACAACACAAGCACATGAGGAAATGGAATGGCCCCTTGTTTCTTCTTTGCGAAAAATCCGAGCAGAATTGGAATCGTCATGTACGCCAAAAAAATGAGCACATCTGAGGTAATATGTGTCCAACCGAGCAACTCGCTCCATGTCCCACAGTACCACCGCGCAGGAAATCCAGTCGCGTCAAATAGAGTCCAAAACATCGATCAGCTCCATTGTGTTGCAAAACAAATCGCTAGAGAAGAACATGCACATCTGCGTTTGGATCATCTCTTGCGTACTGCACTGCGTCAAGGGCGACAAAGTAAAGGGTGTCTGCGTCTTGTGCATGTATCGGTGCGAATGCAACGCCTATATGAAGTTGAAGAGCCAATGTCTCCCCTTCAAGCTCCAATTCAGCTCCAAGCTGCGCAGCGAACGAGGAAACAGCTCTCGCAGAGTCGTCAAGGTCTCGACACCCCACCCTCAAAACAGCAAAGAGATCCCCTCCAACCCGACCAATAATGTCAGAGGGCTCTGCCATCTGCCGCAGCCTATGAGCAAGCGCTAACAAAACACGATCCCCGAATACATAGCCATAGCGCTCGTTCACGTCTTGAAAATTTTGAACATCAATAAGGTACATGGCGATGTATGTTGACTCGTTCTTTACGACATTGAGCGCAGCCTCCGAGAGTGCCAAGAATCCCCCCAACGAATACAAAGACGTCAAAGCGTCACGTCCTGCGAGCGCACCGACCTCCTCTCTCGACTGCTGTTGTCGCATCACATACCGCAAAGTTTGCAACAACAACGTCTCCGTCAAATGAGCTTTATCGATATACCCCGCATATCCACGATGCATAGCGTCCAAATCGAGCGTGTAACTTCCCTCTCCTGTCAAAAGGATCATCGGAAACGAATATCCCCGCTCTATCAGTTGTGTCTGGAGTTGAAAACCCGTATCCTGATCCAAATGAAAATCCGAAATGCACACAGTAGGCACACCCTCTTCGACACTCTCAAGCGCCTCCTCAATTGTCGACGCGTGAATGAGTGTATACGCCCCAATACTCTCTTCATTGAGCAAACTGCTGATAAATAACGCATCGATTTCATCGTCTTCAACGAGCAAAATCTTTAACTCCCTAACACCCAACTCCGAACACAGCGTCGACGTTGTTTGTTGACTTGGCTGATGCGCTTTATGCCGACGTAATTGTAAGAGCAATCCACGAAACAAACGAATAAGCCTGCTCCACCCCTCTTCTGCGTCCACCTCTTGACGCATCAACAGCTCAAGACGCGTACCAAAAGATGACAACGCCGGGAGTACAAATGACAGAGAGTATTTGTTGATGTGTTCGCATAAAGCCTCATACCCCCGATACACCTCTTGCAGGTCAGAGGGTTGCTTAGTTTGGTAGGCACAAAAAAGCAAAGAGAGCAAAGACCTCACCAGCCGACAGAGCTCCGGAATGTGTTCTCCTGAGACATCGATCCCCTCCGTCTCCTCAAAGCCCTTTATCCTCGACTTCATCATGCTTTGTTCGGTCTTTGTTGGACCATAAAGTAGCTCCCCCGCATGTCTCCTAAGCTCCTCTGCGGAGACCCCTCTTGGCAGGACACGAAACCGCCCCACCGAAAAACCAAGTGAAAGCTCTGGATGAAAATCCATCATCTTCGACAGAAAGATCAATGCACCCTTATACCCGAACTTTTCCATCGTCCTGTGAAAAGAGAGATCCTCCAACAACACCAGCACTTCATCGCAGATGATCAGCACGACATCGTGTTTTTGGATGTACTCGCGAGCCTCTTGCCAAGAGCCCACCCATTCAATACGTTGTGGTGCCGCAGAGAGACTGCATTTTACAAGCTCACGTATCTCTTCTTCCTCTTCGATCACCAGTATGATTGGTTCATCCACCTGAATGGCTCCTCTCCTCTCAAATATGTTTAGAGAGAAGTATAGCCTCATTTTCCCCAAATGAGAAGTAGACTCCGCTCATTCTAAATGGAGAATTGCGCAAAACCCGCAAACAGTGTATCATTCGCCAAATGTAAAGAACCAACAACAAAAAAATAGTCTGACAGTTCAGAATGACACCTTTGTTTGGGCACGGTATCCGTCAACAACCTCCCCCTAAAGGGAGAGGCTTGAGAGAGTCTCTATGTTGACCAGCCTGAGCGAGAATAC
>MDTC01076859.1_pt1 | contig 33551 bp, 32 predicted proteins | sample 811181 | NCBI WGS metagenome assembly MDTC01 (sample SAMN05326644, study PRJNA326480) | marine metagenome | isolation source: seawater | place: Pacific Ocean: North | collected 2011
CGAGATGCTCGTGACCGTGGCAGGTGACGGCACCTTCGAGGTGGTGCCGCTCAAGAAGGGGTGATCTACCTGCGCTGCTCGATGCGGAGGTGATCCCGGGGCCCCAGAGTGGTGGGGACCGGCCGCTGGGGCCCCGGGAGATCTGTGTTAGGTCAGCGAAGCGTTGCCAGAATCGGGTCCTCTGCCTTCCAGGCATCCATCACAGCCCTTGCAAGACTGCGCCTGGTGATGGGCGTGTAGACGACGTGCGTACCGATTAGGGCTCCGTGGAGGTTGCCGGCTTGTGGCTTTGGCACCTCCACGACGATTGGAGTGTTTCTGTGAAGACGCTTCAGGTTCTTGAGGATGTCTCGGTTCCTAGGGTCGCTCATGCGTAGCGAGCAGAAGATCACTTCAGCTTGGTCGGCGGCATGACAGGACTCATGGCTTACTAGAGGGCATCGGCCCGAAGCCTGTGCGTCAGGGCCACCGCAGCCAACCGACTCAAAACCAGCATCTTCAAACATTTCAACGATGGCAGCTCTGACGGCGCCATCTTCCTCCTCGACGAGCACGCGCGGCCTGAGGCCCTCTTTGTTGAAGGACGGTGGATTTTGTGAAGAACTCTTCTTCATGCGCACTGTTGATCCCCTTAGTCACGACGATCATCCCGACTGGGAGAGCAGATGGGTAGGGACCAAGGTCCCGGAGTGGCAATGCTCAGCGAGGCTTCTGCGGTCAGCTGACCAGGAGTTCGCCGATCATTCCAGCATCCTGATGACCTGGGACACTGCAGAACAGTACGTAACTTCCGGATTCCAGTTTGACGCTACCGGTGTCGTCTTCGTCGGGGAGGGCCTCAAGGGAGAAGTCATCTATTCCCTCGATACGAAGGTCGTGGTAGACGGCGCCTTCGTTGCGTAGCCGAAGCGTGACATCTCCACCCGTCTTGATGAGTTCAGGTGAATAGGCAAAATCGATTGCAGTGATTGTGGTCAACCCAGGCGGGTCAGGGGAGGTGGATTCCCCACCTCCCCTGAGGGTGACGAACACTGCGACAGCAGCACCCGCAAGTAGCAGTACCAGAATAATTGGAGAAAACGCAGATGATCGCCCACTGCCGGATCTGGCCCGGCGCCTCTGTTCTGCACGCGATCTTGTCTTCGCCACAAGTGGAGAATATTGCCAGACGGCTGACCAAATAGGGACCTTCGACCCTGCTGGTCAGAAGGGACGCTCCGTAGCGTCGCAGAAAAGGATCGAGACTAGGTCGTGGCTAGGTTCGCCGAAGGAGTGGAAGTGGACACAAAGTTCGAGACCCGCCTGGTGGATGAGAACGGAAAGAAGCGCCTCAAAATAGTGCTCTACGCGGGTATCTTCTCGCTTATAGTCTTGACCAGTCTGACGACTATCACACACCACCTGATCGAGCCCCAGCATGGCTGGGTTTCCTCGTTCGGCGTGGGTGGTTTGGTTGGGTTTTGGGTGAGCATCTTGGCAGCTGGAGTAGCGGGAAACGGAATCTACGAATTCCGCTACGAACGTCACGCGGGCTAAAGATGTCACCGGGTTTCTCTAGCGCTCTTGATGCTGACCATGTATAAGCCAACCCAGGTCTTCCTCCTAGATGATCATGAGGTCGTCAGGCGCGGTGTTGCCGCAGTGATCGATGCCGAAAGTGACATGGAGGTAGTCGGCGAGGCTGGCACCGTTGCCGAGGCCCTTGTTGCAGTTGGGGCTTGTGTGCCCGATGTTGCTGTGCTCGACATTCGACTTGATGAAGGCTCGGGAGTTGAGGTCTGTCGTGACATTCGATCTCAGTACCCCGATGTGAAGTGTCTGATGCTGACATCATTCGAGGATGATCAGGCCCTCGTAGAGGCGAGTTTGGCTGGCGCAGCCGGGTATGTGCTCAAGCAGGTACAGGGTGGCGACCTCCTGGAAGCGATTCGAATGGTCGCTAGCGGAAGGGTCTTGTTGGACCGAGCCACGATCCGGTTGGCGCTGCGTCGGTTACGAGAATCTGGTGAGATAACTGTGGGCGAACTGCCTCCACAGGAACGTCGAGTCTTTGAACTCATTGGAGACGGTCTTTCCAACCGGGAGATTGCTGAAGAGATGATTTTGGCCGAGAAGACCATCAAGAACTATGTGACAAATTTGCTTCAGAAGCTCGGGATGCAACGGCGTACTGAGGCAGCGGCTTTTGCAGCCAGGCTGGATGAACGCCGCAAGAAGACCTGAAGCCTCAGGAATCGCTGGATTCTGGAAGTAGCGGGATGACCCATTCGATGATGGTGCCACCGGTGGGAGCCAGATAGGCGGCAAACGAACCGCCATATTTTTTTGCTCGGGCCTCCAGATTGGCGAGACCGCTTTTGCGTTCGGTGCCTTCCGACAGGCCAACACCATTGTCGACGACCTCGATGGACAGTTCCCTGTCGGCCTGGATTCGCAGGTCCACGACGGATGCTTCAGCGTGCTTGGCAACGTTCGTCAGTGACTCGCGTACGACGGCAAGTGCTTCTTCCACCAGATCATCAGGAATAGCGGTATCGAGAGGCCCCGCGAACTGGCAGCGGGGTTCGACTCCGAGAACATCGATCATTTCCGATACGACTTCGGTAGCCCTGGTTCTTAGGCCCTGTGCACTTTGTACAGGCGAGGACAAGTCGAAGATGACAGAGCGAATGGTGCGGGTGGTGGTGTCCAGGCCGTTCACGATTTCTGAAAGTCGTGTCGCATGCTCAGATTGGCTGGTTGCCTGGAGTGCCTGAAGGGCCATTCCGGCTGCGTAGAGTTCTTGGATCACGGTGTCGTGGAGGTCGCGGGCGATACGTTCGTGGTCTTCGGCCATTTCACGTCGGTATTCACTGTTACGCAACTCGTCTTCTGCCTCGACCCACAGGGTCATGTCACGTATGGCCGCAATGACGAGGCCGTCCCCTTCGGAGAGCGGAGCCAGGCTGACGTGAACCGGGAAGCAGGTTCCATCGGCTTTCATGCCTTGCAATCGTTGTCTGTCACTCATGGAGCGGGGATTCGGGTTCGCTTCGAAACCCTCGCGCTCTTGGCGGTGTGCCTTGCGTGCTTCGGTAGGGGTTAGGTCATCGACGTTCATGGTGACAAGGGAGCCCGGTTTATAGCCAAACAGAAGTCGTGCTGCCATGTTGGCTGCGCGGATAGCGCCACCCCGTTCCACCACCAAGAGCGCATCTGGGGAGGTCCTCCACAACTCATCGGCCGTCACCTCTTCCGGGAGCGGTCCGGTGTCTGACTCTGCTTCCATCCCCATGCGAGGAGGCTAGGCGGTTCGAAGGACGATCGGCGGGGTCGGGCTTGTTGGAATCAGGTCTATTAGCCGCAGGGATCCTCGGTCGGAGTCACCATCGCACCGGAGATTACGAGCAGGTCTTGGCCAACTATGATGGTGTTTGGGTCGTCGATGTCGTTGTCTGCCATCAGAGCCTCAACCGTGGTGTCATGAAGCTTGGCGATCTTTGAAAGGGAGTCACCTGATTGCACAGTGACAGTGCGCTCACTGGGTTCGGCATCAGGGTCGGTTGTCTCTTCAGAGGAGAGAAGTAGGACCTGGCCGACGTAGAGCTGGTTGATATCACAGATGGAATTGATTGCGGCTAATTCGTCGAGGGTCATGCCATGGTCCTTGGCGATCTGGGAGAGCGAGTCTCCAGCCTCGACTTCAACGGTGCGCGGACCAGTGTCGGGGGGTGTGATCGTGGTGCTAGGAGGCAAGGTGGTGGTTAAAGGGGCAGCGGTCGTGGTAGCGACTGCTGTCGTTGTCACGTAGGAGGCTTGGGTGGTGGCCACAGTTGGGATCGTTGTGGAGTAGGCATCGGAAGCAGTAGTTGGCGTCACGGTTGCGGGAGTAGAATCTCCGCCGTTCCCACATCCGGCTGCTATGAGAAAAAGAGCTCCGAGGCCCAGGATTGCTCTGTTCGCGTGCATGGTCGGAGCATAGGTCTGGGAGGCTCGCTGTTTGGGGACACTCCGCGGGTGAAAGCGTCCGAGTTAGGCCTGCCAGGAATTCCAGTCGGTCACCGTGGAAGAAGGTGCCCGCATGGCTGGCTTGAAGTCAGTTCCCTTTGTGTGCCCGATCGTGATGAGAGCAATTTGAGTCACCTTTTCAAAGGGGATCTCAAGCACGGCCGCGGCCTCTTCTTCGAACATGAGGTGGATGGTGGTCCAACAGGTGCCAAGGCCGCGTTCGCGTGCAGCCAACATGAAACTCCAGGTGCTGGGGATGATTGAAGCCAGCATTGAGGCGACTCCCATGCCGGGTACCTTGTCGATGCGTCCGGGTAGGCACGGGATGAGCATCGCCGGAACTCGGTGCATGTTCTCGGCTAGGTACGATGCCGACTCCAACACCCTCCCCATCTGGGCTGCATGATCGCCATCGAGGGTTTCGGCCAAGGCACCGGCGCTTGTGCCCATCTTGGAGTAGGCGTCCCAACCGCGACGATAGAGGTCCCCTAGGGCCGCTCTCTTGTCCTCGTCAGTGACGACAAGAAAGCGCCATCCCTGCCTGTTGGAACCGGTTGGGGCCTGCACGGCGAACTCGAGACATTCCTCGATGAGTGCAGGGTCGATGGATCGGTCGAAGTCGATGCGCTTGCGCACGGAACGGGTAGTGGATAGCAGTTCGTCAGCAGAGAGTCCAAGTGTTGTCATAGCGCTCATTTCCAGGGCGTCCCAGGGGTGTAGTTCGTATGGGCTTCAGCAAGGTCGCGGATGCCTTCAATGGTGTTTCGCATATTAACGGCCTGTCCCTTTTGGCGACTGGCAATGATGGTCGCTTCCTTTTCCGGCAGGGCAGCGATGGCACTAGTAAGACCTGAGGGGCCCGGGCCTAGGACCATGGAAAATCGCAGGCGGATACCTCCTAGGAGGGGTTCAATCTCAAAGCGCCACTGTGCAGCCGGGTTGTCGGGATTGCCTGCATGCCAAGCGAACACGCGCTCCGGCTCATATTCGACCAATGTGCAGGTGACCTCCCACTCGCCTAGGTCGTCTCGCTTGTTACGGCCGGTAAAGCGGGCCCCAATGGCTGGAGCGTCGTCAATCCACTCAGCTCCTTGAAACTCGTCGCTGAAGCGGGCCGACAGGTTGATGTCCGATACCAGTGGCCAGATGTCAGATGCCTTGGCATCAACGTCTACCTCAACGGTTACGCCGACACCATCGTCGAACATGGGTGAGCGATCGTAGGCAAGGTTTTCGACCGTTCGGCCCCACTTGTCAAACCAAGTGATGTCTCTGGCTGGACGGCGGTCGACGACCGAGAACTCATCACCGATCGTGTAAGCGACGGGCAGCAACACAACCTGTGTGACGTGGTCAGGAATTTCGAGGAGATCGGCAACTTTGTCGGCCACACCCAGGTGGAGAGTCGTCCATGCGGTGCCTAGTCCACGGGACCGGGCAGCCAGACAGAAACTCCACGCTGCCTGTACTACGGAGTCAAACAGGCCGGGCCGGCCACTTCCATCGTGTTCGCCGTAGATCGTTACCAACACAAGAGCTGGAACTTCGTGCAGGTGGTCGGCGAGGTAGCCACCTGAGCGGGCTGAACGTTCCTTCGGGTCACCGCTACCGGCGAGAGCGCTGGCCCGCTCCGACAGCCATGAACCGCCCGCCTCCCGGTAAAGATCTGCCATCTGGGCCTTCACCTTCGGATCGCGGAGTACCAACCACCGTCTACTGGGCTGGTTTCCGCCCGTGGGTGCCTGTTCGGCCAGGTCGATACAGTCAAGAATCAGTTCTACGGGAACCGGACGCTCTAGGTCTAGGCGACGACGTACTGATCTGGTGGTTGATAACAGTCTGTCGGTTTCCTCAACTGGAAATGACATGTGGACTTCCTCGGTTGTGTCAATAGTTGGAGCGGCAGAAGAGACAGGGCGTTCACCCCCTGGAGCATTACAGGTATCCGTAGTGTTCTGCTAGACGGAGGCTGTTGGCACCCGAGTAGACCCCATTGGTTCGATTCACTTAGGTGGATTGTGGCCGTGATGAGACCTGGTGGTCCTTGGGGTGACTCGGAAAGATTCCCTAGATTTCGCCCAGCCAGGCTGGTGCACGTTCGAGGAGGTATTCACTGATCTTGTGGGACTTATCCAGCGCGTCGCACATAGATGTACTGTTTTCGCCTCGGAAGAGTGCTGCCAGTGGGGTTTCAAGGCGTGCTGTTACGCCGACAGAGCGCTGTGGTGCATCAGTCACTGCGGCAAACGAATCGATGGCCGACACCTCGGTGGGAAGGTCAGGACCGCCTATGCCAGCCAGTTCGGTGGCGAGGACCAGCAGGTCTGGTCCGTGTCCCAGAGGTGGAAGAGCCCAGGTGAACATGAGCTGCACAACGAGATCATCGCTCGGCTCAGAGCCTTCCGGGATGGACATGACCTCGTCCTCGAAGGCCAGCAGGGTGCGAGGCTCAAGATCCAAAGAGAGGTGTAGGTCCAGTGGGCCACCACAGGCCGCTTCTGGATGTAGGTCCACCTCAAAGGCTTGACGCATCGAGTATGTCTCAACGAAGTGGCGCTCGTCGTGCACATGGAAGCCGTGTTCAGCGGCATGATCCTTCAAGTCGGCTATGAAGCCAGCTATGTCGACGACTGCCACTGCCTCTCCTCCCGGTCGGCTGGATGTGTTGACACGGTAGACCGCAAGGGTAGGGGTTTCGGGGGAAGTCGCCTTGCGGGGTGCTAGACCGTTGAGATGGATGAACGGGGCGACATCGAAGTCGATCCGTCAGTTGTGTTGAGCGACCTGCACGATGCAGCTGACGCTGTCGTTGCGGCATTCGCTTCGCAACGAGATTGGGGTCCTTCAGGGAATCGGTCTGGGCAGTATGCAAGTGACGTGGTGGCCGACAGGGCTATCCATGATCTGTTGGACCCACTCGGTTATGGGGTGCTCAGTGAGGAGTCAGGACTCACTCCAGGGGCAGGACCCACGGTGGTCGTCGATCCTCTTGATGGGTCTACAAATGCCTCGCGGGGAATCCCTTTGTATTCGACGTGTCTCTGCGCCGTCGATATCGAGGGTCCGTGGATTGCGGTAGTGGCCGACCTCGTGACGGGCTGTCGCTATGACGCTGTAAGGGGATGGGGAGCACGCAGAGATGGTGTACAGATAAAGCGTGAGTGGGCGCCTCCGTTGGGAGAGGCACTCATCGCTATCTCGGGCCTGCCGCCCCGAAACCTGGGCTGGGGGCAATTTCGGGCGTTCGGGTCAGCCGCCCTAGACTTGTGTGCCGTCGCCGGTGGCAGCGTGGATGGGTACGTGGATTGTTCTGAGGATGCCCATGGCGTATGGGACTATCTTGCGGCCTCGCTGATTTGCGAAGAGGCCGGAGTGGTTGTGGCCGACGCACGCGGAAGGGAACTGTGCATTCTTGATCCCGTGGCTCGTCGCACACCTGTTGCCGGCGCAGGTCCGGCTCTTGCCGAGGTGCTGCTGGAAGCTAGGCAGGGGTTCTGAACAGATCATCTAACGGTAAGCCTCACCGCTAAGGTGACCGCTCCCGGGCGCGTAGCTCAGATGGCTAGAGCACCTCCCTTACAAGGAGGGGGTCGGCGGTTCAAGTCCGTCCGCGCCCACCAGGAAACCCGCAGTTCAGACTGACAAATTGAAACCACTTGTTCGTGAGTGGCATGGCTGGGAAGGCGCTCCATCCACTAACCATCCTCATGGCCTAGGCGACTTGGCGGCGAGCTGACATGCTTAGGCCATGGCAGACAATCGGAAGTTGCTCGATTCCTCGATGAGTGAATGCGACGTGGTGCCAAATGCTCCATTCCTGAGCGCTTCAACTAAGCGGTCGACTGGTTGAGGCTCAGTGGTAGGCGGCTCTATGGGCGGGTGGGTTGGAAGTCAGGTAGAGAACCCGCGAGCGGAGTTGTTCGACCGAATTGCCATCAAGTTGCCAGTCAATGCAGATCGTTTGGCGTGGTTGAACTAAATCCGCGGTCGTGAGCATTAGCGCGTTGACATAAACAAGTACATCGATGGATTCAAATTCGAAAGCCCCATCTGGGGTTGGAACTACTTGTTCAACTCGACCTCGGAACACAGTGCGAATAAGTGCAGCAAGTCGCTCAGCTCCGTTGGTTGTTGATGCAGCTACCGTCACAACACGGTCGTCACCGAGGAGAGCGACTGCCTTCAAGGTCTTGGTTGAGGCTGTGAAGTTCAATTCCAGAATTTTTTCATCGTCATCAACGACACTTCGAACTTCAGCAAGGTGAAAGAGAGGTGCGAGAATCAAGTCAAAAGGGGTTGATTGGTCGCGTTTTGCTAGATCGTCGATGAGGATGGGTGAGACCCTGACACCTGTGGAGTTGGCGATCAGATTTGCCATTTCTTCAAGATCGGTGGAGTTGCATTCTGCAAGGGCGATCGACGTTGTCCGGGCAATGTCGAATGTCTGTTCGATCATTGCGATGAGATCTTCACGAGTCAGACCCGTTCCGATCGCCTGCCTAGTTAGTTCTTCAACCTTGTCTTGGAGATCAGATTGGAGGATCTCAGAAGTGCCAGAACCGGTGACGTATGTGCCTCGCCTTGGCTCGGTGCGGACGAGTCCCTCAGTTCCCAGTCGCCGGAGTTCTCGATTGACAGTGTTTGCATTAGATCCGATCTCAGCAGCGATTTTTCGACAAGACGGAATCCGCGCTCCAACCGGCCACTCGCCGTCCAGGATCCGCCTAACTAGTTGAGACCGAACCTCGTCCCCGTTGATCGCTAGGGTCCTATGTTGGCCGTCTGGTTTCATCTCAAAACGGGCTGACAGGTGGTTCCTTGCGAGAAGGTGTGCCACAACTGGGGTAGCGAATCGTTATTGGAGAAGGTGCCAGAGTTCATTGAAGTGCAGGCCACAGGGCGATCATACGCGAAAACATCGTGAAGTCTTGCGCTCCGGGGCTAGTGCACAAATCTCATCTGTGCTGCGTGTGGTGCATGAATAGGGAAAGTCACAAGAAGCCACACGATGTTCTACAGCACAGGTAGGAGATGCGTCTAAGGGCCAGAGATGATTTCCAGTCACCCTTGTTTCGACGGCAGACAGCACCTAGTGTCACCCTGGTCGAAACAGATGACATGATGACCAACCGGGGGAGACTGTTATGACAATGGGAGAACTTGACCTAGCAGTCGTTAATGGCACGGTTGTCCTGGGACATGGGCGCTATCGACTTGCAATTGGAGTCAAGGATGGAAAGGTCGTAGCCCTAGCGCCCGAGGAGCACCTTGGCAAAGCGAAAGAGACCATTGATGCCAAGGGCAACTACATATTGCCTGGAATCGTCGACAGCGAGGCTCACCCTGGCTGCTATGTCCCATTCGAATACGACATGACTACAGAATCCAGGGCTGCAGCCTGTGCGGGTGTGACGACCTGGGGCATTCAGGCACCGACCACGCGTTTAGGTACTGAGCCGTTCAAAGAGATAGTTGCTTCTTCTGACGTCGTTTCCTTCAATGAGTCGTTTCCGAGTGGACGTGACGTGATTAACAGAGTTAGTCACGTCGATGCGTACCTGACCTACATGCTTGAAACCGACCAACATGCCAATGAGATTCCACAGTATGCCGAAGAACACGGTGTTACTTCCTACAAGCTGTATCTCCAAACACGGGGCATGAAGGGCATGTCTGATGATGTCGACACGAATTGGCCGAGTCGTCGAGCGGGTTTAGGTACTGGGATTGATGATGGAACGGTTTACTTGGTAATGGAGAATGTTGCCTATTTAGGTGACCCAGGAATAGTTCATATCCACCCTGAGAACTGGGAGATCGGTAGGGTCTTCGAAGAGCGGCTACGTGCATCTGGCCGAACAGATTTCGGAGCATGGACCGACCGCAGTCCCGACTTTCTTGAAGCTCATCACATCCGGTCTTATTCATATTTGGCATCGCAGACACCTGGCCGGGTTCGCCTATATCTCCAACATTGCACTACCAAGTTGTCTTTCGACGAGGTTGCCAAGGCTCGCGCCGAAGGTCTTGAGGTATTTGCCCAGACTGGACCACCGTGGCTCTGGGCGGAGCCAGAATACGGATGGCGGATCAATGTTCCTCTTCGCAGGCGAGAGAACATTGAGGCCCTTTGGGTTGCGTTGGCTGAAGGCATTGTCGACGTAGTCGGTTCGGATCATGTGGTTGGTTGGGAGCCATCCTCCTACGAAGAGATGTACAACCCGAATATCTGGGATTGTCGAACCGGATTTAGCCGGGTCGAACTGTTTCTCCCGGTACTACTTTCCGAAGGTGTTAACCAAGGCAGGATTCCTCTTGAGCGCGTGGTTCAAGTCTCTTGTGAGAACCCTGCCCGGACGGCGGGGCTTTGGGGAAAGAAGGGTTCATTGTTCCCAGGGTTCGATGCCGACATGGTGATTGTCGACCTAGGTCGGGAAGTCACAGTCGGAAAGGAACACATCAATACTCGGTCGGGTTGGTCAATCATGGAAGGCCACGACTTCACCGGTTGGCCCATAAAGACGATATTGCGAGGCAAAGTTACCGCAGAGTGGGCCGATGATTCACCGGGTATGAGGCCTGTAGGAGACCCTCGAGGTGAGTATCTTCCGCGGACCCCAGGGACCAAGAGCCCAAGTCCCGAGATCACTAGCATGGCACGGATAGCGAAAGGTGATCGTTGGCTCCGTGAAGACTGGACCCGGCCTGGGTTCTCTGCCGAAACCCTTAAATACAGCGGCCCTCGGGAGGCCTGACGGATGGAAATGCCGTGGGATGATGTCATCTCGGACGAAGATCGTCGAATTTTCGAAATTGCCGGTTGGGGCAAACGGGCGGGCTTTGGTGAACGCCCGGCGCTCTTGGTGATTGACGTCAACTACAACTTTTGTGGCGACACGGAAGAACCAGTGCTTGATTCGATCAAAAAGTGGCGGTACGCCTGCGGGCCTCATGCTTGGAATAGAGGTGTTCCAGCGATTCAACGAATTCTGGCCGCGGGCCGAGCAAGGAGGCTTCCGGTTATCTACACCACCAACCCTCGACGTGATGATGGATTCGACCTTGGCATCTGGACACTAAAAAGCCATCGAGCCGATGATCCGGTTGATGTGTCCGGCCACAAGGGCAACGACATTGTTAGCGAATTGAGTCCGGTGGCAGGTGACCTATTCATAGAGAAGTGCAAGCCATCAGCTTTCTTTGGCACCACACTCGCTAGCCACTTGAACAATCTCAAAGCAGACTCTCTAATCGTAATGGGCACTACGACTAGTGGCTGTGTTCGGGCAACGGCAGTCGACGCCCTGTCCTACGACATCCTGGTCACTATTCCTCATGAAGCAGTGTTCGATAGAAGTGCCCTGTCTCACAAGGTTGCACTTCTGGACTTGCACATGAAGTACGTAGATGTCACCGATACAGACGACGTTGTCGACTATCTAGAAAGTCTCAGCACTGGGATCTTTGATGATGTTTGGCCACCGGCAGCAAGAGCAGCTGCCTTCGACAACTAATGGAATTCGTCATCCGTGGCTGGCGGACCCAGATCACTGAAGAACGAGTGAACGAAGGCCAAGTCGCTGAAGTAGCCCTGCGCAAGGTTGTAGTTGCCGCAGTTATTGAGAACCCGTTTGCTGGTTCATATGTGCAAGATCTCTCGGCTGCCGTGGAGTGGTCTGCGTCGTTCGGCACTCAGATAGGTGTCATGGCAGCGGCAGCTCTCGGTGAACCTGTCCAGGCATATGGCAAGGGGGGTATAGCCGGCGTCAACGGGGCCCAAGAACATGTTGTTGCTTTCATAACAACTCCTTTCGGTAATGCGTTGCGCGAAGCGGTAGGTGGAGGAAAGGCATGGATCTCTTCAACTTCCGTTGTGGGGGCTGGCGGTACGCCTCTCACCTTGCCGTTGGCCCACAAGGATGCTCTTTATGTCCGCAACAACTATGACGCTGTTACTTTGTTCCCGGGCGATGCCCCGAGGCCTGACGAGGTGGTGGTGGCTGTGGCAGTCGCAAATCGGGGACGCTTGAATAGTCGGCTCGGTGGCTTGGTTGCAGACGATGTTCTGGGCGAAGACGGGCTTGTCTAGAAGATACTCATGACAAGAAACACAAAGGAGATCCACTTCTCCGTATCCGCATCGAAGATCAAACCTCCATTCGAAGTCGATCCAACGATGCTCTTTTATTCGCCACAAGAGACGGTGGATGCTTTCAGTCACCCGCGGGTATCAGTACATCATGACTGGGTCGCAAATGACTGGGTACCACCTGACGGGTTTCCCAGAATCGCATTGATTATCCCGTGCACAAAATTTAAGCCTTATCCGACCAGCCGCGAACATCGCAGCATCAATCGGGCACTTATGGCCGACGGCTGGGAACCTGATGGAAGTGGGAAACCGCCGTTGGGACTAGATGGTGCCCTTGATGAAGGTGAGGATCGTCGACTCCTTGACGTGGGAACCATGTTCCGCAGAGGCGTGGCGTTGGACAGAATAGTTATTTCTGAACCCCTCGGGCTGGTTCCCTATACCCACGTGTACGAGTTCAATGGCGACCCAAGTCCGGCATCTGGCTATGACTGCCCAGGTCTTTTCGAGTCACGTGGGACGTCAGTTTCGCCATGGCGAGAGGACCACACCGCGGTCCAGACAGCATCAGGCCGTTGGACCTGGGGGCCAAGGGAAAGAGAAGCCTACGTGACTGCGCACAACACACTCGTAGATTTGGTTTACCAGACACTTCACAGGGTGGGGCCCCGATACGGGGGCATAGTTGCCTGGGTGTCTCCGGGTCTAACTCATAGAAGTTTCCTGATGGACGAGAGACAGAGAAAACTGGAGGGTTTGCCACTTAGGAGAAAGAGCACGCATGGAATGTTGGCCTTGCGTGGAGTTCGTGACCAGGGTCCAGGCCTATTGGACATACTTCCTACCACGGCACAAATGGTTGGGGCCCAGGAGAAACTAGCCGAGCGCCTCAAACGAGAGGGGAGGAACTATTCTCGAAAGGCAGTACAAGGTGTTTATGCGCGAGGCGACGGTCATGACACTCCCTTAGGACTACCTGAGTTGTTGACCCATCTCGTGGCTTGGATCAACAAACAGGCGGCGGAAGTGTGATGGCAGAGCCAGAGTTGGTGAAGGTACCTACCACGGCAATCATCAATATTGGAACTCTCCTTACCGGTGATGTCAGTGAACCGTATGGCTCAGCGGATTCGCTGTTAATCCAAGAAGGACTCATTGCTCAAATCGGCAACGTCGATTCTGCTGAGTCTGAGCGGGTCATCGACGCTGGTGGAGCGACTGTTGGGCCTGGGCTAATCGATTCCCACTGTCACGTGGTCCTCGGTGACTACACGCCTCGACAACGAACCATTGGGTTTCTTGAGTCTTACGTGCACGGAGGTGTCACCTCGTGCATCTCCCCTGGGGAAATACACCTGCCAGGTCGTCCTCATGATGCAGAGGGTGTGAAAGCTCTCGCAGTTCTGGCGCAGCGGTCGTGGGCGAACTATCGACCTAATGGCATGAAGGTGCATGGGGGTGCAATCATCCTTGAGCCGGTGCTTAGTGCAGATGATTTCAATGAAGTGGCTTCCAAAGGAGTGTGGTTGGCCAAGTTTGGCTTTGGACTCTACGATGACCCTGCTGAAGGACTGCCTCAAGTCCGAGATGCCCAGAACGCTGGAATAAAAGTGATGGCCCACAGCGGAGGAGCCTCAGTCCCTGGGTCCAGACCAATCACTGTGGAACATCTTCTACTCCTCAAACCCGACGTGTGTGGCCATGTGAATGGAGGGCCGACTTCACTTGATGACGAAGGACTCGAAGTTCTGGTACGGGAGACAGAGCTTGTACTACAGCTAGTTCAAGCGGGTAATCTCCGCTCATCTCTTCGAATCATCGACACGGTTCGCGAAATCGGTGCCGAGCGTCGAGTGATCATCGGTTCCGACACTCCAACCGGTACTGGTGTCATGCCGCTGGGAGTGCTCAAGACGGTGGCAGAGTTGACCTCACTGGGCAACCTTGATCCTGGATTGGTGTGGGCGTGGGCATCAGGAGCTATTGCTGATGTTTATGGGTTAGATGCTGGGAAGGTGGAGGTTGGAAGGCCAGCGGATCTTGTGATCTCGGATGCACCATGGGGTTCTCATGGCAGCGGAACTCTGGGTGCACTAGCTCGAGGTGACATTCCCGGTATTAGTGCCGTGCTGATTGATGGAGAGGTGCGAACTCTAACGAGCCGTAATACTCCAGCCTCCGCAACGCCAGTAGCAGTCCATCCCTACCTGAAAGACCCGTGTGGCTCTGAGCATGTTTGTTGATCTGCTCGGAGGACTGCCATCGATCTATTGTCAAGTGACTCAGAAACGCTGAGAAAAGGTGTTGAGCATGGAAAATGTTGTCGAAGAAGTTCTCGTGCCTGCGTCGCAAGGTCGTGGGATACGCGTAAGAGAAGGCCAACTCCTAGATGTTATTGATGTCGAAGGACGACAGGTGGGAGATCTCGTTGCTTGGTTCGAAGATGACCCTTCCGAATACCTGTCACCCACACACACTGTCTCTTGTAATGCATCAATTCGTCTGGAAACCGGCACTGAAGTCTTTTCGAACTATAGAAATCCAGTATTTACCATCGAGAGTGACGACGTTGAAAAGCACGACATCATCGTGCCTTGTTGTGATCACGAAAGGTTCGCCCGCGACTACGGACTTGATAGTCATCGACACTGCTTGGGAAACCTCGAACAGGCACGAGATCTCTTGGGAGTGGAATTTGAGTTGCACGGCGAGAATGCCTGGAACGTCTTTATGCATAACCGAGTGACTGGTAATGGGCAAGTTGTCACAGATCCTGCGGCTCACGAGGCAGGCTCCACCATCTCTCTCCGAGCTCATCATGATCTGGTCGTACTTCTCTCTGCTTGCCCACAAGACCTAACACCTTGCAATGACTTCAACTGCACACCGATGCTCCTTAGAACCCGTGACACCAGATCCAAATAGGGCAGACCCGGGCTTACATCCACTGGAGGTGATCAAGGAGGAAGTCGCCCATACCGCCAGAATGATTGCGGCCGCCGGGCTGGTTGATGCGTTTGGGCATGTGTCAGCACGGCTCCCGGGGGAGTGCTTCCTGTTGACCTCCACAGCACCAATGTTTTCAACTACCTCGGAATCGATAGTTACCGTCAGGCTCGACGGAGAAGTGCTTGAAGATCCGACCGGTGCTGCTCCACTTGAAACGCCACTTCATGCTGCTCTCTATAGGGAGCGAAGAGATGTAAATGCAATATGCCGAGGTCATGGGCCTGCAATGGTGGCTTGGGGAGTTGAAACTCTAGACATTCCGCTACTCCACGGCCTGGGTGCTCTGGCAGGAAGTGTGGTGCCGGTTCATCCCGAGATAGCACTAATTGCTTCGAAGGATTCAGGTGAGGAAGTTGCCAATACGCTTGGAAACAACCTCGCGGTGCTGCTTTGCGCAAATGGCGGTCTCGCTGTTGGTTCTGACCTATTAGAAGCGGCAACCCGTCTGTGGTTTGTTGAAGAACGTGCTCGGGTCGCTCTCTCAGCTCACTCCAACGTTCAGCCATCAGGGGATTGGGATGCAAGAGTGGGATTTACACCAATTGAGATGTCACGTGCTAAAGCTTGGTTTCACGCCCGTTTCTTCTCAGACAGCAAGACCTCTACAAAGGAGTATTAATGGTTCTTGAACGTCCTGTCCCTGGGCCCACAATGGAACACGCGCTGGTTGAGTCCTACAAGGACCGCTTCATGAACCACCTGTCACAGACAGTGCCGGGACGCAAGGAACTAGTTATCTCCCAAGCTCGTGATTGCACCATCAAGACAGCAGATGGACGCTTGTTTCTGGACTTCATCTCAGGCATCGCAGTGGCCAATGTTGGCCACTCTCACCCTGAGGTAGTGGCCGCGATCCAACAGCAAGTCGAACAGTTCGCCCACGTGAATGTCTATGGCCGATTTGTGATACCGCCACAAGTCGAGATAGCCGAGCGTCTGGCACGTGTAACACCCGGGAATCTTGATGTCGCCTACCTGACTTCGACTGGAACTGAAGCGACCGAAGGAGCTCTGAAATTGGCCCGCAAATATACAGGCCGAAAGCGCTTCCTAGCCTTTGAAGGTGGATTTCATGGCCGCACGTTCGGGGCTCTATCGGTTAGTTGGCGGCAGCAATACCGGGAGCCTTTCGAGCCACTACTTGCAGAGGTGGATTTTGTCCCCTTCGGCGATCTGCAGGCGGTCACTGGTGCTATAGGAGACGACACCGCAGCGGTCATTGTGGAACCCATCCAAGGAGAAGCAGGGGTCCGGATACCAGATGATGATTTTCTTCCAGGTCTCCGGGAGATCTGCGCTCAACACGGGGCACTCCTGATTGTCGACGAAATCCAAGGTGGTATGGGTCGAACAGGCAGGTGGTTCTCTTGTGAGTTATGGGATGTCGTTCCTGACATCATCTTGTCCGCGAAATCCCTCGGCGGCGGATTACCCCTTGGGGCATTCTTATCTACAGCAGAGATCTTTTCGACGTTCCTCGACCCACCTCTCTCGCACCTAACAACCTTTGGTGGAAACCCGGTTTCCTGTTCAGCGGCTGTGGCAGCGTTCGACGTTATAGAAAGGGAGGGGCTACTCGGTGCTGCTGAAACGATGGGCACGAAACTCGAACATCGACTCCGAGGGCTTATGAGCCAATTCCCCGAATTGATAAGTGAAGTGCGGGGTCGAGGATTGTGGTTTGCCGTGGACCTGCCACCTCATCTAACAATGCCGATTGTCAACGACATGGAAAGTCGGGGGGTCATCGTCGGATCACTGCTCAACGCGGAAGGTACGGTGCGTATAGCTCCACCATTGATTGTGGCTGAAGCGGAGCTTGACGTCTTGACTGGGGTGTTGAGAGCGTCGTTGATGGCGGCCCGGGCAGGGGAACTTGTCTGATGGAGAGACTCTCCAACTAGCTGAAACAGGCTCAAGTCGATGACACAACCTGAAGCAGCACTCTTTGTTTTCGATGGCTATCGGGGGGCCAACGACGGAGGGCAGAACGCGGCAGCTAGTCTGAGCAGACTCTTGGGTGCCAGTGTCGCCGTCTGTTGGAACAAGTGGTTGGGGAGTGGTGAATCTCTGAGTGACCGGGTCCTCCGAGCGACCGCGTGGCTGGAAGAAAGATCGAGTCACATCAGTCAGATCAGTGCAATAGGCCTATCTATGGGGTGTCAAGTCGCTGTCCGATTTTCCCAGCAAATGTCTGCAAGATATCCCCTTTTGTGTCTCGACAAATTGGTCCTCGTCGCCCCCGATCCGAAGTATCGGCCAGTTGGAAGAGACGTTGAGGAAGCTAGCGCTGGAATCTCATCTGCATTTGATGAAGCGGTTGGGTTGTGGGGTTCAGAGGGGGCAGCAGGCCCACAGTTCGTGTCTGCATTGGCCGATCTAACTGGCCACTTCGCAGACATAAGGATCATCTACTGCCGCTCCGATGGGGTAGCTGAATGGAAAAACAATGTTGACCTGATGATCCAAGAACTGAATCTCAGAGAAGGAGTTGACGCTATCGAAGCCACAGATGGCGAACTCCTAGAGGGTTCCGACACCACCGTCGATCTTCGGTCTGTGAACTTGGAATCGGATGTGCACGAGCGGTTGTGGAGTTCGGTTAGTTTCTGACCATCTGAAGTGGCGGTTATTTGAAGGGAGTCTCACTGACGATGCTGGTGTTTTGTTCCGATGCTCACCGAGCTCATAACCCAGTTCAACCACATCTTTTTGGTGGTGAGCATCTTCCCCCCAAGGAGGTGCCGGAAAGAGTTGAAAGGATTCTCAACGCACTAAAAGAAATGGACTCAACGCAGGTCCGCGGTCCTGAGGCCCTTGACAGCGAAATCCTCAGCAGCGTTCATTCACTGGACTATCTGGGTTTTCTTGAACATGCACATGCACGTTGGTGTGATCAGACTGGGGGCGACATCAGCGACGAAGCGATGCCTTTCGTCCGACCAGCTGTTGGCCAGCCTTTCGGTCATCCGACCAGTGTGCTCGCTCAGTTGGGTAGGTATTCAAATGATTCGGACCCGATACTGTCGGGCACCTGGCGAGCTGCCCTCGAGGCTGCTGCATGTGCGGCATCTGCTGCCAGATCAGTCCTTGAAGGCGAAAGCCATATGGCCTATGCCTTGACCCGGCCTCCGGGCCACCACGCTGGTCCAGATTTTTTCGGCGGCTACTGCTACTTGAACAACACTGCCATAGCGGCAGAATTGTCTGTTAGGCAAGGAGCCCGGGTAGTCACACTGGATGTTGACACCCATGCCGGAAACGGGACTCAGGCGATTTTTTGGGGTCGAAAAGATGTCATGTGTGTGTCGATTCACGGTGACCCAAACACTGAGTATCCCTTCTTTCAGGGGTACAGCAACGAGATTGGAGGAGGCGAGGGGTTGGGGTATAACCACAACCTGCCCTTACCGACTGGAAGTGACTGGGATAGCTATTCCCGCAGATTAGAAGAGGCCTGCCAACTGGTGACCAATTTTGGCCCTGATCTAATAGTTGTCGCCTTGGGAGTGGATACAGCCATAGAGGATGGCGTCCTAGGGTTGAAAGGCGACGACTTCCGACTGCTTGGAACCCGCCTAGCGAAGTTGGGAAAACCTACTGTGCTGGTTCAAGAAGGCGGTTATGACCTGACCGTGTTGGGCAAGAACGTAGCGGCCACAATTGAAGGCTTCGAACAGTCTGCATGATGGGTACTTCCATTTCGAAACGAGGGTTCATTCTCACCAAGTGGGTGTGTCCAAGACAGCTGATTGCACAGGAGTGTTCCGGGGAACCTACTTATGGGGACAGGCACAAGCCCTAAGCGAAAGGCAGCTCCACCCTTATGCCTTCACGAGCAGACTTGTAAGCAGCTTCAATCACAGCCACAGTGCTGCGACCCGTCACACCGTCTACGCGGGGTGTGACGCCACGGCTGACAGCCTCAAAGAAGGCTTGCACTGATTTAACGACAGATCTGTCCCACGAGTCTGAAGTCTCAAGAGTTTCCCATGCGCCATTGCTCCACTGTCGAAGACTGGGGCCGTCATCAAATCCCTCGAACTGGGCTTCACAACCAGCTACCTCCAGTATCGCCTTGGTGCCCACAACTTCTATTTGGTCATCGAATAGGCCTGCTGGTCCGTGATATGTGGCATCAATCGTGCCGATGGCTCCACAGGAGAATTCAAGGATGATGCTGTAGGACTCCTCCATTCCTGGCATGTCCATGTTGGCCGAAACAGCGACTACTGGACCACCAAGTTCTTGGAGCATGTATATGCGGTGCACCCCGGCATCGATTAACAGACCTCCACCAGCTTGGGAGGGATCTGAGCGCCACGATCCATACCTGCCTCCAATCGCTAGTCTGGCTCTAATGGTCCTGAGGTCTCCGATGCTTCCATCCGAGATCATCTTGGACAGCATCTGGTGCGGTTCGTAGAAGAGTTGGTTGTGTGACACGCCTACGACCCGGTCCGCTGCGGCCGCTGCAGCAATGACCTGATCACACTCGGCCACTGTCATTGCCATTGGCTTTTCCAACAGCACGTGCCTGCCGGATTCAAGTGCACGGATGGCCAAAGGGGCGTGCATGCTGTGAGGTAAGCAGATGTCTAACGCTTCCACATCTGGGCGTTCAAGTATCTGGTCAAAGTGGGTGGTGAGCCACTCGCCTCTGCGGGACCCATTCAGACGTTCTTCATCGAGGTCGCACAATGCAGAAACTTGTATGTGATCTGAGGAACGAAGTGCACTGAGATGCACTTGTCCGATTTCACCTAAGCCAACAAGACCTACTCCGATCACTGGTAGCAGTAGGCCATCAGGGCCTGCACCTGGGCTAAGCTGATTCTCGCCGCCTCAACCGGATCATTATGAAGAACTTGCCTGAGGTATTGATAAGCCTCGAATTCCACAGATAACGGTCCCGAATACCCAGTTTCATCAAGGGCCTCGAAGAACTGTTGCCAAGGAACCTTTCCTTCACCCAAGAGACAGAAATGAAAATCCTCTCCTTCAGACCCAGGGCGTCCGAACGCATCTTTGAGATGGACGTGAGCGATCTTCTCACTCCATTCCCTTACCAGTGAGGGTATGGAGTCTCCGGTCATCACGAAATGACTTGGGTCGAAGGTGACTGAACACGACGTGGCGTCAAGAACTCTTCTAGCTGTAACCGAATCGTGAGCAAGAGTCCCCCAACAAGGTTCAAGTGAGATGGTGACCCCAAGGGGCTGAGCATAATCGCAGGCCTTGTTTAGAGCGTCTATTGAGGACTCCCAGGCTCGGCTGTCGTAGCGAGCAGTCGCATTTGGCTCCCACAGGTTTGGACCAGTGAGCACATTTACGATCGGGATTTCTCGTTCAGCAGCGATGTCGATTGCATGTCGCGTGACTTGCAACCCTTGCAATGGTTCAGTCACTAGATCTTGTTGACATGACAGAGCGCAAGCTGGGGTTACCAAGGTTTCAATGTGTTCCATTGTCCACTCGATGGTGTCGTAGCCCAATTCCAGCAGTTCTTCAGCCACCTGCTGTGCGGGAAGATCCTCGAAACCGACGTTAGCCATAAAGGCGATTGGCCACTTCACGAGCCCTCTACCTCTTGAAGTGCGCTTTCGAAGCGGTCCAATGCATCTTCAAGATCAGCTTGGGCAGTGTTAACTGCTGGTTTGAATTTGACGACGTTTCCTAGGTTGCCAAAAACCGGACCGGTTCTTCCAAGCATGAGCCCTCGTTCGAGAGCGGCTTCAAGCACAGCCGCTGTCTCTGCAAAGGCCGGCTCCTTGGTTTGCCTGTTCTGAACTAACTCGACACCAATCATTAAGCCCTGCCCGCGAACATCACCTATCAGAGTCGACGATTCCTTAATGACGTTCAGACGGTCAACGATCAGTTCTCCCATTCGAGTCGAATGATTCATGAGGTCATCGGACTCCATTACATCGATCATTGCGAGGCCAGCCGCACATGACACCGGATGGCCCGCCATAGTGAACCCAAATTCCCAAGGAGCCAACGTCGAATATTCAGGTGTTGCTAGAGCAGCAGAGAGGGGAAATCCACCACCCAGAGCCTTACCCAAAACAACTATGTCCGGTTCAATGTCGTAGTGCTCGCTAGCGAACATAGGTCCGGTCCGACAAAAGGCACTCTGCACTTCGTCAACTATTAGCGCTACTTCTCGCTGTTTACAGATTTCTGCTGTTCGTTCCATGTACCCGAGTGGGGCAGGAATCATTCCTCCATTTGCTTGGAAGGATTCAACGATGACGCCTGCAGGCTTGTGGGTATGGGCTCGTTCCAGCGACCAGTCGATACTGTTGGCACAGGCGAGGTCACAGGTCTCACGTTGCAGACTAAGTGGGCAGCGGTAACAGTTGTATTGAGGAACGCGGATCTGCCTTTTGAGATATCCATCAAGTCCCTGGTTCGATCCCTCGTACATTTCTGGGTATACGTAACTAAGAGGGATTGTGCCAAATGTCCGACCGTGGTACCCACCGTCCAAACAAACGAAGTCGGAGCCTCCGGTGGAGCGCATGGCCAGATGCATCGCACCCTCTACTGCCCCTGCTCCGGAGAGCCCAAAGAGGGCACTTTGGATGTCGCCAGGGGCCAGGTTTGCCAATCTTTCTGCAAGGAGGGTGCGTGGCTCAGACTCCCAAACAGGGGTCGTATAGTCAGCGGTGTCGAGTTGGGCCTTAACCGCCTCAGAAACCTTCGGATGACTGTAGCCAAGGTTCACTACCCACTCGCCAGAAATGACATCGAGGTATTCGCGCCCATCTGCACCAGTTACACGGACCCCCGAAGCACTGGCAATGGCAAGGGGTTCATCGCCCATGCTCTTGATGACGTGGCGTTCGGAGACCGCTCGGAGCTCCTCGTTTGAAGAATAGTGAGCAGATCGGTGCCTGCCATCCATGGTTCGTAACCTCCTATGGCAAGTATGCGGGCTTGGGAAGATCCCAGTAACCGGCATTGATACCCTCAGTGTCAGCTGGCTCTCGGCCTAGGCGGAAGTCGACTAGGTACGGGCCACCACTTGAAAGAGCTCTTCCCATTGCTGGATTGACGTCTTCAATCGAATTGACCTGTTCGGCTTCGCATCCCATAGCCCTCGCTACAGCTGCAAAATCAACTGGGTTGGGGTTGCCAAGGTGGTCGGTGAACTCAACTGCTACAGATCGGTCTTCACCAAACATGCCTCTTTGGAAGTCACGGATTGATAGCCATCCGGAATTATTTAGGCAGGCGATTACGATGTCGATACCTAGTTCGGCAGCGAGGTGAAGTTCCTGGACTGTTTGCAGCAGGTCACCATCGCCGGCTAGTCCAATAACTGGTCTATCTGGTTGTGCAAGCTTGGCTCCAATGGCTGCAGGCAAGGTGTACCCCATGGTGGAGAATCCACCTGGTGAGAGCATTGTTCTCGGTTCAAAGGACAAGAACTCTTGAAAGGCTTGTATCTGAGGGTGTCCTGCAGAGGCTATTGCCACAGTTTCACGAGGAGCAATGTCGCGAATCATGTGGAGCAAGCGACTCATGGAGAGGACGCCAGGGTTCCAGCGCTCCTTAAGTTCGCTACGCCAGGCGTTCCTGAGGGTGGAAATTTCCGACTTGTAGTCAGCACGGTCGATCTTTCCTTGACCTAAGTCTGAGACAGAAGCGAGAAGGTCGGACAAGCCAGTCTTGGCGTCACAGACCGCACCGATCTCAGTTGGGTAGTTCTTGCCAATTTCAGTGGGATCGATGTCGAAATGAATGAGTTTCGTTTTTGGGATATCGAATGATTCTCCTGGCACATACGAAGAACAGGTCTGCTCGGCAAACCGGGTTCCGACTGCGAGGAGAACGTCGGCAGTCTTGGTGAGAGTATTGCCGCACCTAGTCCCGTTGGCGCCTGTATGTTCGGCAGATAGCGGATGATCTTCTGGAAAAATGCCTTTTGCGGTCATCGTTACCACCACCGGTGCCCCTAGATACTCTGCGAGCTGCTTCAGCTCAGTGGCTGCTTCAGCGTGCACGCAGCCACCACCGGCGAGAATCACCGGTCGTCGCGCCGTGAGAAGCAGTTTGGCTGCTTCGTCAATGTTGGCGCTATCCGGACTTATCCTTCCCTTCGGTCGATGTTTGCTTGGGTCTGGAACGACAGAATCGGTTAGCTGAGCTTGTACGTCCATCGGCAACTCAATGTGGACAGGGCCTGGTCTGCCTGTCATGGCGTGGTTGAATGCACGAGACATCACCGAGGCGACCATGTCCGGTTGATGGGCGATGAAACTCCGCTTTACAACTGGTCGCATCAATGAGGAAAAGTCGCTATCGGCTTGGCGCTCGACTTCTTGGAGCACTCCGCGCCCGTACATGTATGTCTGGGGTCCACCAGTGATGGCAACCACGGGTATTGAGTCGACATACGAAGTTGCCAAGCCGACAATGGTATTGATTGATCCCGGCCCGATTGAGGTCACGGTCGCCAGGGGGGCCCCAGATGCTCGATAGTAGGCATCAGCGATATGGGCGGCTGATTGTTCATGGCGCGGCTTAAGTAAAGCGAGTTGGTCCGTTCGATCCTTTAGAGCATCGAAAAGGGCCATATCTCCGTGGCCAGGGATTCCGCACACATATGGGACCCCTTCAGCGATGAGGTAGTCAGCGACAATCTCGCCACCTGTCTTTTCGTTCATTGACACTGTCCTTTGTCTTGGGGTCTGTTTAGGAATCCTTTGTCGCGATCAAGACTGTGATCGGATCAGGAAAGGCAACTCTGCGGACATCGCAAAAACCACTTGTCAATAGCATCTCTCCCAGGGTTGCGAGGCTGTGGGCAGCACCTCCGGTTTCCACGCGCATCATCAGATCGAACAATCCGCCAAACGCAGCTGGGCCCGTGTCGTTAGCGAAGTCGTTTACTACTACGAAGCCTCCGGGCCTGATAGCTCTGTTTGCCGATCGAAGCAACTCGACTCCAGTTTCCTTTGGATAGTCATGAAGCATGTGAGATACGAGGGCGGCATCCACAGATTCAATCTCAATTCCACAAGCTGATTCAGAAAAGATGTCGGCTGCCACGAATTCGACGGAGCCGGCAGGTAGATCCGCGAGGTGATCTCGTGCAAGTTCTATGACATCGGGCAAGTCGACCAGCACCGTTGTGCTGCCTGCCTCTGCGAGAGCCCGGGAATATGTTCCTAGACCGCCGCCAACGTCGAGAATCCGACCACGAGTGAGTTCAGGCAACTCTGCCAATGGTGGTCCAGTGAGGCGAGCTAGAGCGTCAAGGGCATAGAGGAACTCCGTGGCTTGACTGGATCTGGCATGGAGGCGTTCTTTCCATGGGGGAAGGATTGGGTGACCAGACCGAACGACTTCGTCGAGCCTTGACCAGGCAGTGGAAAAGAAAGCCTCCTTCCTAATGATCATGTCTAGGTCGGAGTTGTTTTGGAGATAGTTAGCGGAAAACGGGGTGGCGGCAAACTCTCCGTCTGAATGCGAGACTAGGCCGAGTTGGACCAGTGCCCTGAGAAGAGCTTCAAGATTTGAGTCATCGACAGCAAGATATTTTGCGATTTCAGATGCAGGTTGAGGCTGGTCTGTTAAGGCATCAAAAAGTCCTAGTCGGCTGGCAGTGCTTATTGTTGCGGCGGGCTGATAGCCCACCAAGAGTTGAATGAGATCCAATGGTGAGGAAATCGTGTTCATTGGAAGTTTCTAAGAGCTCGGAACAAGCGAATACTGCGAAAGATGTCTCTAGACCCATTAACAAATCGGTTCAATAGAGAGGTGTGTTCCCCTGAAAGGTCGTCTAGCAGAGCTGTCGCGGCGTTACGGCCGGGAAGGCCGCTGAGACCACCTCCGGGGTGGGTGCCTGCACCGGACAGGTATAGCCATTGAAGGCCCGTGCGGTGGTTGAGCCCTGTTGGCGGGCGCCAAGAAAACAATTGATCGATCGTGAGATCAACATGGTTGGGGTTGCCAGCAGGGTTGCCTGTCCGCTGCTCCCAGTCAAATGGCGTCGTGGTATGAACAGAAAGAGTGTTTGAGCGAAGGTCATGGCCGGTGATTTGGGCGAAGCCATCAAGTAGCCAGTTGGTGGCCTTGTCTGTGAATGCTTTGTCCCAGGTGCCTTCACTGGGTTTGGCGGGGACAAAGGCGGATAGCCAGACCGTCCCTTGTCCTACGGGAGAAGCGGTGTGGTCGGTCGCTGATGGCGATGCCCACATCATCGCGGGGCTAGTAGGCAATTCTCCGAGGTAGATTTCTGCGAATGATCGGGCAAGCGAGCCAGTCCGTTCTTGGAGCATCCATAGTGCAGAATCAGCGTCGGATCCAAATCCGATGGAACTCGGCGAGGATAGAGCAAGGTCAACCTTTAGTTCCCCAACATTGAACCGTCCAGAACTCAAGTTGTTTGCCGCTTGACAGAGGTGGTCAGGTGGCGAATCCAGTAGAGCCACCGTTCGGCGCAAGTCCACTGTTGAAATGACAAATCTAGAAGAGAGTTCTTCACAGTTGGAGATCGTGACCGTAGCGCACTCACCTGATTCGGTAATACGAGTTACGGGCGAACCTGTGCGAAGCTCGCCACCGGCGGATTCGAGTGCACCTACCAGAGCCTTGATTAACATGACAGAGCCGCCAACAGGGCGGGCTGTCTCACCGCCATGGGATGCGGCCAGCAGAAGGGCGAATAGTCCTGTTCCGGGCAGGTAGGGCGGCAACTGATTGTGCGACCCATACATGGTGATTGCGCTACGAAGACACCTATTTTCTAGGTGGCGTTCTGTCACTGCCTCACTTGAGGAGACCAGGAGCCGAACCAGATCGATGTTGCTCGGCAGAGCTGCCGCCATTTGCGCAAGATCGGAAAAGTGAGGAGGTTCGGCAAATGAATCTGCCATGCTCAATAGGGCAGAGCCGACTTCCGCCAACATGCGGTAATTGCTGGTATCGGTTGGTGCGCAGTGGCTCAGCGATTCAATGGTTTCGTCAAGGTCCTGATGAAATACCAGAGACTGACCATCTGCGAAGCCGGCACCAAACATCACCTCACGCGAAACGTATTCAAGTCCAAAGTCTTCGAGCCGAAGTTCCCTGGCGATGTTGAGGATCATCGAGTGGTCGATAGCTCCGTGCTCCAAACGGTGTCCGGTCTCAAGAGTCTCGGTCCAGATGCAGCCACCAGGGTCATTTGCTGTTTCGAGTACGAGAACGTCAAGGCCACTCTGAGCCAAAGTTACTGCCGATACAAGTCCGTTGTGGCCAGCGCCTATTACAACTACGTCGTGATCAGGCATGACCATCCTCGTTGAGCCAGGCCAGAATCCCGGGTCAGTGATTCGGCAAGAGGACGACACCGTTCGATCTGCCTGTCTTCGTCAATAGCTACAAGTTCGGATGCCTTGAGGACTTGGTGTCCGTCAATCCAGACATCACTAATGGAGCGCGGGCTAGTGCAGTAGACGAATTGCTGATAGGGGTCATGAATCACTGCCAGTTCCACAGTGCCTCCAGCGAGAATTACGTCAGCCCGTTTGCCTACTTCGAGGCTTCCGATGTCATCATGTAAGCCGAGCGCACGGGCACCCTCGATGGTGGCCATCTTGAGTGTTTCTTGAGCTGATAGGACTGCGGGATCTGTGTGGTGAACCTTTTGCAACAGGGAAGCCGCTTTTACTGCTTCCAACATGTTCTGTGAGTCGTTGGAAGCGGCGCCATCGGTACCTATACCAACTGCAAGACCGGTGTTTCGAAGTTTAGTTACGGGACACACTCCAGAACCAAGGATCATGTTGGCAACTGGATTATGAGCGATCGAGACAGAATGTTCAGCGAGTAGTTCGATGTCGGATTCGGTGACCCAAATCACATGAGCAGCTACCAGTTTTGAGGAGAGAATGCCGAGAGACTCGGCATGGTCAATCGTTCGGTGGCCCCAGCGCCTCCTGGCCTCTGATAGTTCTTCGCTAACTTCAGCTAGGTGGGTGTGGATACCCCAGTCGCGGTCGTGGCATAGGGCAGTGCCAGCTGCGAGGAGTTCATCGGACTGGCCAAGAATGGTTCCGATTCCATAGCTGAAACCCAGCAAATCGTTGCTATTGGCCGCTTCAGATAGTGCTTCTTGTTCGTCGAGAATTCGTGATACCGCCAGTCCTTTGGTATCACAGAGGCCTCCTACGGCGTCCTCTGCTCCAAAACTCACAAGGGCTCGCATTCCAGCGAGAGCCAGTCCGTCCACGACTCCCAATGATGCATAGGAATCTGGATTGCCATGCACAAACATGTCATTAATACAGGTAACCCCGCTCCGGATAAGTTCTGCGGCTTTGAGCATGGTGCCTTCACGTGCCATCTCGCGTGTTAAGTAGCGTCCGGCAGGAGTGACGATCTCTTGTCCCCACGTGAAGAGTGGCAGCTCAGATCCCAATCCCGCCAGAAATGCTTCTGACAGATGGGTGTGGGTGTTCACCAAGCCAGGCAGAACTATGCCGGTCCCATCACCTACAACTGGCACGTCCGGCAGGGCAGCGGAAAGTTCATCGTAGGAGTCAACCGCAACTATTTCACCATCCCTGAGATGTACAGCCGCGTCGCGCAGAGCCCCCGCGGGGCCCATCGTCAGTACCCAGGCACCTCTCACGAGAGTGTTCTGAGGGCCAGGGCTCTCGTCGGACACCACTAGGTGTCCTCGATGCGGTTATCGAAGTGCCAAGGCGCAACTAGTCGTTCAATCAAGGAAATGAGGCCGAAGAACATCACTCCTAGTGCTGCCAGTACGGCAATGATTGCAAACACGTCGTCAGTGTTGACAGCACGGTTCTTGATGAGCAGGAGATAGCCAAGCCCTCCTCGAGCTCCCACCCATTCTCCAAACACCGCGCCAAGAACACTGAATGCTGCTGCCACCTTCATACCGGTAAAGACATGGGGCAAAGCGTGAGGTATCCGGACTTCTCGAAAGATCTGGACCTTATTTGCTCCAAACGTTCGCATGAGCTGAATCATCTCGGTATCAACTGAAACCAGTCCGTCTGTTGTTGACACCGAAATTGGGAAGAATGCGATTAGCGCCACCACTATTACTTTCGGAAGGATTGAGAAGCCGAACCATGTGACGAGTACAGCTGCAACAGCTGGAATAGGGATGGTTTGGCTTATAACCAGCCAGGGATAGACGGCACGTCGTAGGGGTTTGGAATAGGTGACTAGAAGTCCCAGAGCGATACCTACGATTGCTCCAACGCCGAACCCGAGCACCATCTCGATGGCGGTGGTTTTTGCATTGCGGAGAAATAGGTAGGGGTCATTAATGAGTGCGGCGGCAACGGCGGATGGAGGTGGAAAGAGTCGGGGGTCAGAATTGGTGACAATGGTCCAGAGTTCCCAAAAGGCAATAACACAAATACCGAAAAGGAGTGGCGGCAAGGTCACCCTGGAGAGACTATTAATACGAGAATTTTTGACTATCTCAGGCATCGGGTCGCTCCGAGCCAAATAGAGCCCCAGTGCTCGTGTGAAGGTAGTTGAGTGCGTTTTTCTTATATGACGCGAACTCAGGGGTAAGTACGACCTCGTAGGGGCGGGGTCTTTTGATTGCTACTTCGAGTGTTACCGCAACTGTCGCCGGTCGTTCTGTCAGAACGTAGACACGGTCAGAGAGACGAATGGCTTCGTCTACGTCGTGAGTGATGAAAAGAATCGAAGCCGCACTGTCTTGCCAGACATCCAGAAGCCAAGATTGCATTCTTAGTCGAGTGAGATTATCGAGGGCCCCAAATGGTTCATCTAGCAACAAAATGTCTTCTGCCGCCAGAAAGGTGCGAGCAAGAGCAGCCCGTTGACGCATCCCGCCAGAGAGTTGGTTTGGATAGTGGTCGGCGTACTCTCCAAGGCCGTATCGCTCCAGAATCGTTTTAGCAGCCTCAAGTGCCTCTGTCCGGGGAGATCCTTTCACGATTCGACCGAGAGCCACGTTGGCAGCGACAGTCTTCCAAGGCATGAGGAGGTCACGCTGCATCATGTAGCCACATCTACCTACACGACTCGAATCGGATCGTCCGTCAAGTGTCACCTTGCCTTCACTTGGTTCAATGAGGCCAGCAACGATGTTGAAGAGTGTCGATTTACCGCAGCCACTAGGCCCCAGGACACTTACGAACTCATGGTGACCAACGTGGAGGTCTAGATCTCGCAATACAGGGGAGGTTCCGGTGGAGGACGAGAAACTCATCCCCAAGCCCTGAACATCGATCTTTGCTTCTTCGGTCATGGATCACAACAGATGCACCAGGGGGTGATGCCGTTTGAGATGGCACCACCCCCTGGTGTTTCTACGTCTAGGCGGACTTACTTCTAGGGAAGGAACTTCGTTGTAATGAAGTTCTCAGGCACCGACTCTAGGATTCCTACGCTTGCTGCCCAGTTCAGGTAGTCGCGAATACCTGCATCGGAAATCTCTCCAAAGGTGCCATTAGGACCGAGGAAGAATGGCTCGACCTTGTCAAATTCAGCATTGCTGAAGAATGTGTCGATCCCTTCGGCGTTGTCGGCGAGGTGCTGAACAGCCGCTTCTTGATTGGCAAGAGCAAATGCGTAACCTTCGGCTAGGGAGTCATAGAAGCGCTGGACTACACCAGATCGGTTCTTGATGGTGTCAGTGCTAGCGAAAACTACTAGTTCGGGATACGGAGGTGCGCCGTATTCATCAGGACGGAAAACGAACGGGGTTTCACCCTCGAGTTCCAGAACCACCGCCTCGGCACTCCAGAATCCGATAGCCGCGTCAACGTTTTGACCCAGGAGGTTTCCGACGGCATCAAAACCTATGGTGATGAATTCGACGCTGTCCGGATCAACACCAGACGCCGCGAGGATTGTCTTCGCTACCGCTTCATCTGAGGGAATCCCTGTTACACCAATGGTTGCACCGGTGAGTTGACTCGGGTTTGTGACCCCAATGGCCTCGGTAGACATCAGAGCAGCTAGGGGCACCTGTTCAAGTGCCATGAAAACCTGGATATCTTCGCCTTGTGCAACCAGGTTGGCTACATCAGCAATCGGCGCAATTCCGAAACTCGCCTGACCGGAGAGCACAAGCCGCAGAGTATCGGCAGAGGAGGTTGGGGACTGGATATCAACATTGATCTTGTTGTCTGCGAAATAGCCTTCGCCTAGTGCGGAGTAGATACCCGCGTGAATACCGCCTGGCAGATAGTCAAGCACCAACTCGACATCAGCCTCGCTGTCGCCACAGGCACTCGGAGCCATAGTCAAAACGGCAAAAATGCTGATCAGGCCTACCAGCCGTCTAAGTCTGTTTTTCATTGGATAGCCACCCTTTCATGTACGTAACTACGCTTGACGGCCAGATGAACCTGACCGATTGGTATTTCTGACTTGATCCAGGGTGACCGAAATTGTCTGTTGTGCCTCGGTCGTCTGAAGCGGAACTGTCATCTGCCACCCACAAGCGGACAGTATCTCTTTTTCGTAGACAAGTCACGGAAAGTTAGGACAGCTTGTATCAAAGCATGCTTTTTGGCTGGGACACCCGTGCATGGTGTGCCTATCAGCCGTGGTCAGTAGTTCGGTGACTGAAGGTCGACTGGGTGCCGGCATGGTCTTGTTCGGGTATGGCTAGGAATAATACTCTTACAAAAGTTCATATCGGCAACTCGTTCTTGTTGGCCCGATTGGAACACGTCTGCTACCTAGTTTGATTTCTCTCTCTCTTGATAGCGGCGGCCGAGATGGCTGACCACACCTTCAACGGGGTGAGCGGCACGTCAAGATGTCTTATTCCCCATGGTGACAGGGCATCGAGTACGGCGCTCTGCACGGCGGGGGTCGACCCGATGGAGCCAGACTCGCCAATACCTTTCACCCCCAAAGGATTGTTTGGTGTGGGTGTTTCCAGCGAGGCCAACTCGAACGATGGGAGTTCGGCCATCGAAATGATTCCGTAGTCAGCAAAATTGGTGGTCAGTGGATTACCGTCGCAATCGTAGGCAATTTCCTCCATGAGAGCCTGGGCAACGCCTTGGGCGATACCTCCGTGGCGCTGCCCCTCCACGATCATTGGGTTAATAATGACTCCGGCGTCATCGCAGGTGACTATTCGTTGAAGGCGTACATGGCCCGTCTCGATGTCGACCTCTACAACGGCTACATGAGCACCAAATGGGTAGGTGCACTTTCGATTTTCTTTGGATTCCGCCTCGAGTTCTCCCTCGTTGGAGGCTGTGGCGATCTCGGCCCACGTCCGCGAGACAGTAGGCGATCCAACAACATGAAATTGGCCCGTATCGGTGTCCAACATCACGTCATCCACAGCAGCCTCCAAAAGATCAGCGGCTATCCGAAGGGCCTTGTCGACTACTACTCCGGCGGCGTCGTGGACTGCGGATCCTCCTAACTGAGTGGAGCGGGAACCGTAGGTGCCAACACCGTCGGCGACTTTGTCGGTATCACCCTGGATGAATTCGATTTCGGAGAGATCCATGCCGAGACGATCGGCAGCGATCATCGAGAAGGTCGTTCGGTGGCTTTGCCCGTGGCTAAGTGAGCCCGAAAAGACCCGGGCTCTTCCGTCAGCAGTAATCTCCACCCGTCCAAACTCGTTGCCACCAGGCGCTGGGCCGGCCGTTACTTCTACGTAGGTGGCTACGCCGATGCCTAGTTGCAGGGTTTCGCCAGCTATCCGACGTCGAGCCTGTTCATCTCGTAGGTTTGATATCCCGGCCGTCTGAAGAGCGAGGTCAAGACTGGTTTCGTAGTCGCCGCTGTCGTACTCAGTACCCACGGCGGTGGTAGCCGGGAAGGTTTCAGCGGCAATTAGGTTGCGGCGCCGCACATCAATGGGGTCCATGCCGACTTCGTGGGCGAATAAGTCGACAGCGCGTTCGATGGTCAAGGTGGCTTCGGGTCGCCCTGCCCCTCGGTAGGCCTCCAGCGGGGTGGTATTGGTAACCACTGACCGGGCCGCCGTTTCAACGTTGGGGATTTCGTACACCCCAACGGTCATAGGGAGGGTGAACATCGGCAGGAATGCACCGATACGGGTATAGGCACCACTGTCAACTAGAACATCGAGCTGGTAGTGGGTGAGGTCGCCACTTCGGGTGCCTCCAATGGTGAACCGGTGGATATGTCCTCGGCCAGGCCCCATAGCCACCATGTTCTCAGTACGGGTTTCAAACCACCGCACGGGTCGTCCAGATTCTGAAGCCAGCCATGGCAGTAGAGCCTCTTCTGGGTATAGGTCGATTTTGGATCCAAAGCCGCCCCCAACGTCTCCAACGACAACCCGGATCCCCTCAACTGCCTTCTCGCCATACAGCCCTTCTAGCGATCGTTTCGCACCGTGCGGGCTCTGATTGGATATCCACACAGAGAGCGAATCGCCATCCCAAGCCGCTGCGGCTGATCGAACCTCAATGGGGGCAGGATGGACACGCGGATGAGCAACTCGCCCATGGACGACGATCTCGCACTCGTCGAAGAAGGCGGTGTCTGTCAATCCAGTAGCCATGTCGAGGCTGGAAAAGTCGATTGCCAGATTGCTCCCGACTTCTTCATACAGGACAACTTCGTCGGCTAGTGCCAACTCGGGGTCTACCACTGCTGGAAGTGGGTCGTAATCTACGAGGACTGCTTCCGCTGCGTCTACTCCTTGGAAGGGATGCTCTGCAAGTACTACTGCTACTGGCTCCCCTACAAAACGAACCCGGTTGTTCGCCAACAGGGGTCGATTCAGCATCGGATCTGGGAAGACCGGTATAGCGCCGGGTAGGACCATCGACACGTCAAGGTCACTACCCGTATAGATGGCTAGAACCCCGGGCATAGTCTTGGCGTTGCTGGTGTCCACAACGATCCTTGCATGGGCCATCGTGGACCTCACGTAGGTGGCGTGGAGGCTACCGAACAGATCGGGTTCTTTGAGATCTGCTGTGTAAGTGGCACCGTGGGTGAGAAATCCTCGATCTTCTCGCCGGAGCACCCGTGTCCCGAGGAGGCTACTCACGCGAGTTGTCGTGTCAATTGTCCAGTGCGAGAGGTGCTGCCCTGACACACAGTTGGCATCCAACGCAGTCCGGCGGTCGCGTTGATTCTGGCTACAAACGAGTCATGGTGCGGTTCGAGTAGTTCATCGAGAGCGATAGTCGCTTCTCCACCCATAGCTATCCAAGCAGGTGTCGTGAGGGCATCAGTACGAGATTCAAGATCAAGACGGAAGGGGTGGACCCTGTTGTTCAGCACACCACGGGAGGCTAGGCCTTTAGTCTCCAGTTTGTGTCTATGAAGTCTCCGCCAGACCAACTGATGTCAGTCGGGGAAGGGAATCTTCACCGAAATGCCTGCTTCGGTGCAAGGGTCGTGCCCTTCGGGATGGGTTTCCCTGAGCATCTCTCCGAAATCACTTGTTGTCACGTGGCAAAGCAAGTACAGCCCTGCTTCTTCCAGAAACTTC
>MDTC01099925.1_pt1 | contig 33550 bp, 34 predicted proteins | sample 811181 | NCBI WGS metagenome assembly MDTC01 (sample SAMN05326644, study PRJNA326480) | marine metagenome | isolation source: seawater | place: Pacific Ocean: North | collected 2011
AGGACATCGGGTCCGAAGAGCGACACCAGGTAGTCGTCAGGGATACGAGATTTCTTCGCATCGGGTTTGCCATCTTTGTTCAGCAGCGCCGGGGCCAGCGGAGGCACATAAAAAACATTTGGGCTGGTGCCATATTCTGGGTGCAGTGGTAGTGCTACTTTCCACTCGTGGATCAGTTTGCCAATGGGTGCATCCATATCATTGGTATAACCGACAAAGCGGACTCGTCCTGGGCATTGTCGTGCGCATGCGGGTGCAACACCCTTTTCCACACGAGGAAAACAGAAGATGCACTTTTCAGCAATTCCAGCCTGTTGGTTCATGTAGATTTTTTTGTAAGGGCAGGCTGACATACAGAAGCGGTAGCCTCGGCAACGGTCCGCATTGATGGTGACGATGCCGTTTTCTCTGTTTTTCTCTATGGCTTTTCGTGGGCAAGCCGCTAAACAGGCAGGGTCAGAGCAGTGGTTACATATGCGGGGCAGATAAAAGTAGTAGTTGTCCGGGTACTCTCCTCCGCCTTGATCTTCATCCCAGTTGGGACCCCAATCAGGTTGATCTCCTTTGATTTCAAGTTTCCCTTTCATGCCCTTGCCTTCGAAAAAGAGCTCCTTGGAGTTGAACTCCCAGGCTTCGCCAAATTCTTCTTTGGTTGGCAGGTGTCCCGGTTGTGCAGTGCCATCCTTAAAGCCGCCGCCCATCTTCTCCCAGTCCTTGGGGGTTCCTTTCCCTGGTTGGGTGTTTACAGTATTCCACCACATGTGCTCCATGCCCTCACCGCGGGTCCACAACCGTTTGCACGCCATGGTGCAGGTATGACAGCCAATGCATTTGTTGAGATCCATCACCATGCCTAGCTGGTTTTCATTTGGACGCATAATTAGTCACCGCTTGTGCAAGAGAATAGTGCGAGAATATTTTCAAACTGCGGCATGTTACTTGATGTGTATCAACTAATACCCCATTAGCCTAGGCGAGTGGCGATAATGACCAGCCCAGGGGACATGGGTTATCCTTTGCTTTCAACAAACCATATTAAATGGTATCACCGACGGTAGGAGATCCGCATGCCATCAAGACGCGTAATAACAGAACTGGATGAATGGCCCAGGCATCAGACAATAGACACATTCGACATGGTGACGAATGCCGCCCCCGGGTGGAGTGATGGCTACTGGCACTGCGTTGGCGATCCGAATGGTGAGGTTAATCTGATTACTGCCCTGCGCCTCTATCACAACACAAACGTTATCGATGCCTATGTCATAGCAGCAACCGTCGACGGCAAACAGTACAACGTTCGTGCAACCCGACGACTAAGGCCCAACATTGATGATCTCCGTGTGGGTCCCTTCTCAATGGACATTATCCGTGGTCACCGTACTCTAAAGCTCGGACTGGACGAGAACCCTCACCAAGTTGAGTTCGATATTCTCTGGGAGAGTGCTGCCCCACCTTACGATGAGGCGCCAGGTCTGCGCAGTTGGGCGGATGGCCGGCTGGCTGGAGAAAGATCCAATATCGTGCAACTGGGTAATTTGTCTGGTTACCTCAAGATAGGCCCGCGGGAGTATAACTTCAAAGTCGAGGATGGCTGGGTTGGCGCCAAAGACCATTCCTGGGGCCTTGGTGATACTGGATGGGGTGAAAAGCCCAATCCCTTTGCAGCCCCCAGGGTCGGACCTCGGCGTTCCTACTGGGGAGATCCCGGTGCCAGGCACTGGTCCCTAATTCGCTTCCCGGATCGCTCCATGTACTACGCCTTTCGCCACCATAATGATGGCAGTCATCTGGCAACGGGTACCGGCGGAAACATCCATGAGCTGGGTACGATCCACAGTCGCATTGATTATTCTTATGACTCGGGGAAGGAAGGCTGGGCCTATAAAGATGTTGAGGTCATCAGTACAGAGTGGGAGGACAACTTGCCTCGCATGAAGGGAGCGGAGATCCATTTTACTAGACCTGACGGCAAGGTTGACCGGTTCAAAATCGACATCATCAGTAAACCCGTATATATGCAAGGCGGCGGTTACTGGGGCGGCTGGAATGACAAGTTGGGTCGTGGTGTATACCGGGGTGATGAAGTTCTCGAGGGTGAAGTCTGGAATATTAGTCACCCGGTTAAGGTATTCGATGAGACAGGCACGACCGAGATTAAACAGAGGCCGGGTGGTCATTTCGCGGAACTCTACGGTAGGCTGATCAATCTGGATGACCCCAATGATGTGGGTTTTGGTTTGATCGAGATCGTTTTCAATGAGGAATATCAGGGCATCAAAGCAGTTTAGACGCGCAGTTTTTGTCACACCCCTGACGGAATTCAATAGGGGTGTCACTGAATTACGACTAGAGGTTTCCTGTATCAGGCCTGACTATTTTTGGGTTTACATACGCTGAGGGAGGTCCGATACTATGCCAACTTTCATAGAGGAGACCCGTATGACCCGAGCACTTATGGTAGTCCAGGCACGTTGCACTGATCCGGAACAGATCAAAGAATTCAATGAATGGTACAGTTTTCATCACTTTCCCGACGTGGTGGAGTCAGAGCACTTCACCGGGGCTTCACGCTATCGTTTGGTTGGATCACTGGCAGGTGCGGGTAACGGTGAGCCGAGCGATTTCCTGGCAATTTATGAGGTCGATACAGATGATGCTGAAGCGCTGAACAAGGCGGTGATGGATAATCTGGGTGTTAAGGCAGGGGAAGGCCGTGTCTTACAGCACCCGAGCTGTGAAGTTATTTCGGCAGGCTTTTACTCCTTCATCAGTGAAGTGAGCCACGTACCTTCACCATAACGCTACCTTAGAGGCAGGTTTGAACAAGCAGTAAGCAAGTTCAGTTCCCTGGTTCTACGCCTGTGTGTAGTGACGGCAGGACAGAAAATGTGGTGAGGATGGCAGGCAGCATGCTTGCCTCCTCTACCACCCGCATTCCCGCTCCTGATTCTGCTCATTCAGCCAATCTTTAAGTGGTGCGAAGTAGGCCAGTATTGGTCCCGCATCCATGCGATCAGTGCCGGTAACCATAATGCATGAAGTTCTTCTCGGCCTTGGCGACAAACTGATCAGCTTCCTTGCTTGTGGGTTCTGAAGCTGAAACCGACACCTGGACAGTCAGCAGAAAAAGATAAATCGTGAAGTTCAACTTATATCGGGTCGGCATGGCGTTTCTCATTGCTGTCCATGATGGAAACCTTCAAAGCAGATGCCAGCGAATTGATGGGTTCAGCAGTTTGATAGGGTAGTGAAAGTATTCGCTCTCCTACGGCATTTTCAGAATCGGCTTGATGACCTCACCGGTGACAGCGGAATCATGCACAGCCTGATTAATGTCATCAAAGTCATAATATTTGACAAATTTGTCGTAGGGCAAGCGGCCGTCTCGATACAAACCTGCCAGGTATGGCACAAAGGTCTGGGTTGCGGCATCCCCCAGAACGACACCCTTTATTCCCCTGCCAAAGCCCATGTAGTCCATACTAAAGGGGATTTCAATACCCCCGGGTGTTGCTCCTACCTGGGCCGCCCAACCGGGTCGCGCTAGACAGTCTACAGCGTTGCGAACGGCGATGGGTACGCCTGAACATTCCACCGAGAAATCTGCCCCCCGTTTGGTAATGGCATGAATCTCTTTAACGACATTGGCATTGCTAACATCTATACAGTGGGTCGCCCCCAACTCGAGCGCCATATCCAGCCTAGCAGGTTTCACATCGACTGCAACAATGCAGGCACAACCACAGAGCCGAGCACCCATGATCGCAGACAGGCCAACGGTACCCACGCCGAACACGGCGACGGACGAGCCAGCAGGAGGCTTTAGCGCATTCATCACAGTGCCCACGCCAGTGGTTAACCCACAACCAAGTGGACCCATCAATTCCAGGGGAAGATCCTTTTCAATCTTTATTGCGGTCCGAACGGGTACCAGGGAGTAAGTGGCGAAAGATGATTGTCCGTTGAATCTGCCAGGCAGTGGTGCTCCATTCTGGGACAGGGGCGATGTGCCATCCATGCGCTCACCAGATAGGTTTCGCTGGACAAAGTCATCACAGTAGCTGGGTAACCCTTCATGGCAGGGGCGACAATGACCACAGGAGTCACCACTAAGCACAACATGATCACCAATTTTTACATGCGTGACGCCAGAGCCAACGGATTCAACTATTCCAGAACCCTCATGTCCAAGCACCATGGATAAGGGCAATTTTACGTCCTGGTTACGGACCGCAACATCTGTATGGCAGATGCCGCTTGCGACATTGCGTACCAGCACTTCGGCTGCCCGTGGTGCTTCAACTTCCATCTCCTCCATCACCCAGTTGCCACCAGGCTCTCTTACTACAGCAGCTATTCCCTGGACCATTTCTTCTCACCTCCCGTTTTAGTCGCCAGACTGAGTGACCGTATGCCGGCCTTTTCAGGTCGTTAGGTTTCGGCGAAACATGGCATGAACCCGTTCCCAGTGTTTCTCAGCAGCTTCCCTGTTGTAGCGCTCACCGCCTGGTGGTGCGAAGCCATGGAGTGCATCTTCCATGAAATCAATCCGGTAGTTGACGCTAGCGTCGGTGAGTGCCTTATCCATGACATCCATCTCTGCGGGTGTTGCGGTAGGGTCATTATTTGCCCAGCCGAAGTAGACTTCACCCTGGATCTTGTCGAGATTTTTATGTGGTGAATCATCCTTTTCAGAAACAAGCCAGGCTCCATGAACAGATGCAACTGCCGCAACCTTGTCAGGCATGTTCTGCGCCAGAGATAAAACTAGTGGGCCGCTCATACAAAAGCCAACGGCACCGATTTTTCCTGCGGAATCGGCCTTGTTATTCTTGGCTGCAAGTTCAAGCAAGGCCTGTGTGTCGGGTAGGATTCCCTCACCATTTACGGTCTTCATAAATTCTGTACGGTCATGCATATCTTCATCACTTTCTCCAAACTCACGATATGGACTTACTCTGTAGTAGAGGAACGGCATCAGGACATAGTACCCGGCACTGGCCAGCCTTGATGCCATATCCTTCAAAGCAGGGCGAATACTTGGAGCGTCCATTAGATATAGCACAATAGGATAGGGGCCGCCCTCCTCGGGGTGAAACTCAAAGGTGGTCATGGTGCCGTCTTTTGTTTCGACCTCGTGCCGCTGTTCAATCATCGCTCCACTCCTCTGGCTTTGCGTCCATGGTAACAGTGCATGCTCAGCTGTTTAAGGGCAAATTACTTGAGATTAATGACTGCTCACACCGAATACGATTTGTATTTATACTTCTGCCTGGGAAACCCGAGGAAAACTGTCTATGTCTCTAAAAGTTATTGGTGCAGGATTTGGTCGCACAGGAACCATGTCACTAAAACTGGCGCTCGAGCAGCTAGGTTTCAACAAGTGTTATCACATGTTTGAAGTGATGGAGCACCCGGAACACATCCCTGTCTGGGCCAGCGCTCACCAGGGGAAAGATATTAACTGGCAGGCGCTTTTTGAAGGTTACCTCGCCAGTGTTGACTGGCCATCCTGCAATCTCTGGCGTGAGCAGATGGCACGGTACCCTGATGCAAAGGTTATTCTATCGACTCGCGATCCAGAGCGCTGGTACGCCAGCGTCATGAATACCATTTACCCTTCGAGCTCAGGTTTAAGAGATTCTGAAGACGAAAATATGGCGCGCTTCGGGCTCTGGGCCTGTGAGATTATTTGGGGCAGGGTATTTGATGACAGGATGGATGATAAGGATCACTGCATCAGGGTCTTCAAAGCACATGAGAAATCAGTGATCGATACGGTTCCCCGGGATAAGCTGCTGGTATTCCAGGCAGATCAAGGGTGGGAGCCGCTCTGTAGATTTCTGGGTTGTGATGTGCCTGACGAAGATTATCCACATACTAATACCACGCAAGAATTTTTGGCCCATCGGGAGCAGTAGGATGGAAATTATCATGCTAACTTTGCACAAACCATGACAGGGCGGTTGGCAGGAAAAACTGCTCTAATTACGGGTGCCAGCCGTGGGATTGGGCGTGCAATTGCGGAGGCCTATGCTGCTGAAGGTGCATCCCTGGTGCTTACAGCGACCAGCCTGGAATCACTTGCAGCGATATCTGATGTGTTGTCTAACGATGGTATTGAGTCTCATTGCATTGCTGCTGACCTGAGCGATGAGTCTGAAATTGACCGGCTGTTTCAACAGTGCCTGGAACTGGTTGGGCACCTTGATATCCTTGTAAACAACGCAGGGATATACCAGGGCAAGCAATTTGAAGAATACACCCGCGAGGAATTCCACCGCTTGATGAAAGTTAATGTGTATGCTGTCTTTCAGTTAACGCAACTTGCCGTCACACATATGAAAACAATGGGCCAGGGCAAAGTTGTCAATATCTCATCGACGGCTGGCCTTTGGGAGAGTCCAAATCAGGCAGCCTACAACACGACAAAACATGCAGTCATCGGCATGAGCAAAAGTGTTGCCATGGAAACGACAGCCTATGGTATTAACATCAATGCAATCTGCCCCGGTATGGTTGAGACAGATATGTTTCAGGATTTCGAGGTTCACGCTAGAGCAGCGGGCATATCACTGGATGAATTAAGAAAGCATGCCAGCGCCAAATTGCCTCAGGGCAGATTCCTGAATCCGGAAGAAGTTGCTCACATTGCTGTTTACTTGGGTAGCCATGAATCCGATGGTATGACCGGGCAGACAATAACCCTCTCCGGGAGCATGCGGATGGTGTGATTTGCGGTGCCAGCTGAGTTGATGCTGACATATTGAAAGTTCTTTGGTCGAGATAGGTATTAAAGAAATAGGTGTTTGTTTATAGTATTTACTTTCTTGTCCAAACCAAGCGTGTGACTTATGAATAGCAGCCCCGGTGCCTGGATGTTAATTTTCTGTAAGCCAAAGAAGACTTTCCTGTTTGGTAAACGTGGCAAGAGGATGAGAAAACCAAATCTCTGGAATCTGTTTGGTGGTCATCTGAATGACGGAGAGACATTTGAAGAAGGTGTGGTGCGGGAGCTCGATGAAGAGGCTGGTATTACCCCTGAAGAGCATTTAGGCAATTTGCCCGGTGGGCTGCCATTTCTTCAGGTGGGCCAGGTAACGGGTATCCGGGAAATGCGCTACTTTCTGATGGTGACCGAAACAGAAATATCACCGGAACTGGATTACGAGCATAAGGCTTACGGTTGGTTCCACTTTGATGACCTCCCAGACAATGTCAATCGCCCGACTGACATCGCTATCAACATAGGTTTGTTTCTGAAGGCAATGAACCTTGTATGATAGATAGCAATATCGACATCAACCGATGCTTTAGAAGGAGCAACATGAGAACAGAAACTGGCAAATTGAAATTGATGAGGCTGATGTATCTGGTTCTTACAGCGTGGTTGAACACTGCTGTTGCTCAGGCCGGTGATATAACTGCCCTGGTTGGTGGACAGATTATCGATGGTATTAAGGATAAGGCTCTCCGGCAGGGAGTAATACTGGTTGAGGGTGAACGCATTGTTGGGATCACGACCAGCGAGTCGATTCCCGCCGGCGCACATATAGTTGATTTGAATGGCGCCACACTGTTGCCGGGATTGATTGACAGTCATGCGCATCCACTGATGAGCGGTGACGACTACCAGGATCGCCATGTACAGGAATCCTCTGCTTACAAAGTGCTCAAGGGCCACAAGGCAATGAAAAACCTGATGGCGGCTGGGTGGACAACGTTGCGGGTGGCAGGTGATGCTGATGTCCACTACGGAAATCAGGATATCAAACGCCTGATTGAAGAAGGCGTGCTGGTAGGACCGCGCCTTTTTGGTGCTGCCCACTACCTTTCAATTACCGGGGGCGGTGGTGACATTAACTACTATTCGCCTGAGCAACATCCAGTCGCCGATGGCTTGATCGTGGATGGGGTTGAAGAAATTCGCAAAGCAATAAGAACCGAAGCCAAATACAGATCCGACTGGGTCAAGGTTCTGGTAACCGGTGCCTTCATGTCGGTTGGAGACAGCCCTAAGGCGGTGCAGTTTTCGGAGGAGGAATTTCGGGCCATTATGGTGGAGGCGAACCGTCAAGGCATGCCGGTGATGGCCCATGCCCACGCAGTAGAAGGTATTAAAATGGCGGTGAGGCTTGGTGCTCGATCAATCGAGCACGGTACCTATTTGGACGATGAGGCCATTCGTTTGATGCGCAAACACGGCACCTATCTTGTTCCCACTCTCTATATCGGCGACTACTACGACGACCCACGAAACAATCTGCGTCAACAGGCAGTATTCGATGATTTTAAAGTTACCTATCGTGACACCTTTTTAGCGAACGTGGGCAAGGCGCACCGTGCCGGTGTGAAAGTTGTGGTGGGGGTTGACCTGGGTGGTTATGACTACGACCCCACGGTGTTTGTTCGAGAGCTGGAAACGCTGATGAAGACTGGTATGAGTGCTATGGAGACGATTCAGGCAGCCACTAGCGTGCCAGCAGAAATGCTCGGCCAGAAGGGTCAGATTGGAACGATTGAAGCCGGGGCGCTGGCTGACATTATTGCGGTGACGGGAGACCCATTGGGAGATATCAACGAATTGGAACGGGTCAAGTTTGTAATGACTAACGGCGTTATACGAAAAAACACGATGGCAAATAAGGAGCTCGACTGAGGAAGTTGGAGTAGGCGCTCTTTTCATTGCTGATATGCTTGTTTACAAGGAGAGCGCTAAGGGGCGAGAGAACAATCCGTAGTTCTGGAGAGACCAGGCCAGTTTTTCATGATGAAGAGGAACCAATAATTGAATACATCGGCAGTCACCAGCGAGATATCTACCAGTCCTCCACTTCAAGTTGATGAACTGACCCTCGATTGGTTGCAGTCAGCAATGGGTGATCACCTGGGCGGAGCTGAACTCACTGGGTTCGAGTCAGCTATTATAGGTGTCGGCGAAGGATTCCTGGGGCAATTGGCGAGACTGCAGTTGTCATTTTCAGGAGACGGTGGAGATGTGCCGAAGTCTGTAATTGCTAAATTCGCGTCCACTAACACTGAAACCCGCGAAAGGGCCAAAGATCAGAATCTCTACTACCGTGAGATCTGCTTTTATCGGGATCTTGGTCAGGATGTCGGCATTTCAGTGCCTGTCTGCTACTACAGCCTTTTCCTGGAAGAAAGCAATCACTTTGTCATGCTACTTGAAGATCTTGCGCCGGGCGAAACCAGTGACCAGGTGGTCGGTAGTGACAAGGAGACCTCACGAGAAGTTATAGAGCAGTTTGCCAGGCTGCACGCCAAGTGGTGGAATGATGACAGTCTTGAGGAATACGACTGGGCAAAGTGGCTCATTAGGGAGATGCCCATGGAACAAGCACTTGATTTGTTGAAGGCGAGTATCAAAGAGGTAGAGGAAACAGGCAAGTTTGATGCCTACCCTGAAATGAAGCGATTAATCTATATGCTTCCGCCACTCTTTCGGATGGAGCCGGCTCCCCCTCACCCCTTTTCGCTTGCCCATGGAGATCTGCGATCAGACAATATCATTAGGCCGACTGCTGCCGGGGGCAGGTTCGCGGTTATTGACTGGCAGCTGGCGGGTAAGGGTGATCCGGTCAACGATATCGTACGCTGGCTGGTACAGAGTATTTCTGTTGAGGACAGGAGAGAAACTGAACAGGAACTGCTTAAGCTCTACCATGACCGGCTAATCGAAAATGGCGTGGAGGGATATAGTTACCGGGCGTTTATAAACAACTATAAGATTAATATCATTGTTGTGTTTCTCATGTTCGCCATGCCCATGGATGCTGTTGACCAGACACCTGAACGTGCCAAGGAACTGTTTCACCAGTTCTATGCCAGAGTTGATGCGGCACTTGTAGATTGGGAGATCGAGAAACTGCTCAAAGTGTTGCCTTACATGATCCCCTTTATCAAAATCAGTACCTGGCTGAAAATGAAATTAGGAATCAAATAGTAACTTCTCGAAACAACCAGGAGATCTCATAAATGCCAGAATCCACTGACGCAATGATGCAAAAGATTGGGAGGCTGCATATTTTCCTGTGCGATGTTCCCATGGTCGGTGAGTCGATCGCACGAGCCTACAGTTGGACTATGGCATTTTTTCCCTGGCTGGGTGGTGTTCGCAAGACCAAATCCATCGTCGAGACTAAACAGCACCTGGTCGAGGCTGGAGAGCAGATGGGTTTCCCCTTTCAGTTCTCAGATATTGAGGGGGACCGATTTATTCTTGAATTGCCATTTTGCCCCTATGGGTTCACTGAATCCACGCATCAGCGCCCCTGTGACACGGCCATGGACATGGACCGCGTTATGTTGCGGCGTTGTGGTGCAGAGATGACGATAACCCAGACAATTCCAGAAGGCGCAGAGCGCTGCCGGATGGAGATAGTGCAGAAGCCCGCACCTGGTGGCGGCTAGTTAGCCTTTTTTTCGGGCAGGGAAACTTCGATTTCGACTCTCTGTTTATCCATTGCGAACAGGTTTACGCGCAGGAACATCCAGGCGCCCAGCATTTCTAAACCCTCCTCGAGGGCGGTCGAAAATCCATATTCAAGTGAATCTTCATCCATATCTTCACTCAGTAACTCTACCTCTATTGCCCCAGATACATATAGCAGGCCTGATATAGTAAATAGAATCGCCAGGCGGCGCTCTAACGACAATAAGAAGGGAACAAACAGTATCCCAACGAGCATGACAAGAATTGCTCCGAGAATAGCCCAGTTAATGTCAATCGTCGTATTCAAAGACTCATGCATGCCAGCTACTTCATCAATTGCCAGGATCAAAAATCCCAGGCTGAGAAAAGTCCAGTGTGCCCGATAATCTAACTTATTCTTGCTAACTACATGGAGCACGAAAGCACAGTTCAACAGCAAAAAGCTTGAATACCAGGTGGGGATATTGTTTTCTTCACCCAGGTGGAACAATTGCAGAACCAGCCAGGATATTTCCTCAATCTCGAGGCTGTAATAGCTCGACCCTGAATGAATTAGTATGAGGCTGACTAAAACCACCAGCAGTAGCTGGCAATATTCCCTGGGTAGAATGACAATCTCGAAATGGTGGTCAGGCATTGTCTTGTCCTGTGATACCTGGGCTTAGAGTCTCTGGATCTCGCGCTCAATATCCTCGACTTTACCCTTGCAAAAACTGGCAATATCTCTGTCCATTCCTTGAATGTGATGTACCAGCCATCCTGTCAGAAATTGAAAAAGTTCAGCTGGCTTTAGGCGGCCCTGCTTGAACAATTCCTTACTCTTGGTAGCTTGACTGACAAGCACCTTATGTACATGTTTGTGGATATTAATGGAAGGGTAGTTGCAAGCGGCCATGACGGCTTCCTCCCGTTGAAAGTGATGTGCCGTATACTCCAGCAGTTCATCGAGCAGGAGTAGCATGAGTTCATTAGACTGAACATCACTTTTGCTGATATCCCTGCATTTGGAAAGAATTCCGAGGAGGTGTTCATGGTCGGAGTCGATTGCGTGCACGCCTATAGACAGCAAGTCCATGGCTTCAATGGGAGTAGAGGTGGAAACCTTTCGGATTTGTTCATCCAGGCTTGTGCTCTCCAGAACTAGCTGTACTCGCCAAATCAGATCTTCCCGGAGGTATGGCTTGTCAAGCATGTTAGAAGTGAACCTGCCAAGCGTGCCGTCAACCGTTATTTCTCCAGCATAGCCAGTGGTCAATAATACTTTTAGGTGAGGAGCGTTTACCGTGGTGATTTCTGCCAGCTTGTAACCATTTATTGACCTTGGCGACAATAATGTCGCTGAACAAAAGGTTAATGTGATTCTCCCTGGAGAGAATCTACAGCGCTTCATCCCCGATTGTCGCCGAGTGTACCTGATAGTCTTCGTACTCCAGCATCAGGCGCGCTATATTGAGTATTTCGGGTCTGTCTTCGACAACAAGGATTTGCTCTTTGTCCCTTTGCGTCGTGCCAGTTTGCTTAACCACTTTCTTTCCACCCACTTCCGTAAGGTTTGATTTTGACAAATCCACTATCTGTGCGTCAGCTCAAATGTTAGTGTTTCTTCGTTGGGAGGTTTCACGGCGGTATCTTCGGTGAGACTCTCTTGTTGGATTGAAAATACCCATTACTACTTCTACTAAATAGGGAATAGATATGGAATACGAGTGCTTGATATACGGTGTCAGTAATAATGTGGCAACGCTCACCCTGAATAGGCCGGAGCGTCTTAATGCCCTTGGTGGGACATTGCGTGAGGACATCTATGATGGAGTTATGGTGGCACACAATGATGAAAAAGTCAGAGTGATAGTGATAACCGGAGCTGGCAGGGGGTTTTGCTCCGGTGGTGATGTTAAAGCGATGAATGAAAGAAACAAAGAAAAAGTCGGATCTGCTCTTGAAGACAAGATAGACCCGTTGAGGGATCAGATAGTCCTTGCACTACGGGATACACCAAAACCTGTCATCGCGGCAATCAATGGCCCAGCTGCGGGCGCAGGTATGAATCTGGCATTGGCATGCGATATCCGAATTGCATCGAGCACTGCCATTTTTGGTGAGACTTTTGTTAAGCGAGGGCTTCATGTTGACTGGGGCGGGACCTACTTCCTGCCTCGTATTGTCGGTATGGCGAGGGCCTGCGAAATGATTTTTACAGGTGAAACTGTAGATGCCCAAACTGCCCTGGAATATGGCATTGTGAGTCAGGTAGTATCGCCAGATGACCTGATGGATACCGTCGAGGATTTGGCGAGCAAGATAGCCGCGGGTCCACCCATCGCGATCCGCCTTGCCAAAAGAGCGATGTATAAAGGCCTTGATAGCGACCTGCGCGGTGCATTGGAATTCGAAACCTACGCACAAAATATCTGTGCACAAACAAAGGATTCAAAAGAGGGCATCAGGGCGTTTGTGGAAAAGCGAGCACCTACATTTAATGGCACTTAGAATAGTGTGTAGGTAATGGAGCACAGGCCCGGCATCGGGATACTCAAAGTTGCGAGTCATTGCTTTGGCGCAACTAAATAGCAGGAAGTTCAAGATACAATAGTCATCGTCGATCAGTCTTATCAGACCTTGGCAGCATATTTGATCAATACTAAGGAAAACAGTTATGGCGTTAGAAGAGGGAGAAATCTGGGGTGAAGTAACCGATCGGAGCTTAGAAGTATTGCTGGAGCGAAAGGGCGTCCCGCGTACCACCCGCGGCAGCATGATGAGTATTGCCGATGGTAAGAAGAAGCCAAAGAAACAGCCCGAGAGTGCATTCTTTGCGATGAGCGCTGAAACGGTCGGGCGGTTTTGTCGTGGTTTTGCGGATATGAATCCCCTGTACCACAATCCGGGCTATGCAGCTAAGTCACCCTGGGGACGCATCATCGCTCCACCAGCAGCGAATTGTTACGCGGAAACGACCAATGGCGCATCAGACGGGTTTCCTGGGTGTCACACTATCTGGCGTGGTGTTGAATATGACTGGAAGCGGCCGATGTTTGCTGATGAGGTCGTCAAGTGTGTCACCTATTTGAAGGATGCCAATATTATCAGGGATAGTAAATTTGCCGGTGGTATGGCGGCGGTACAGGACTACGAAACCAGAATAACGACGATGGAAGATGAATACATTGGTGCTTACCGCACATCCTGGCACCGTTTCTCGCGGGGCAAAGCCAAGGAGTCCAAAAAATATGCCGATATCAAGCGGCATACCTGGACCGATGAAGAACTGGATGCCGTTTGGGCTGAATACCATGAACAGAATATGACCAATGTGCAGGGTTCTGAACCGCTTTACTTCGAAGATGTGGAGGTGGGTGCTCAGGTTCCGCACATCATCAAGGGTCCGGTCACACTGACCAGCAAAATAGCTTTCGAGATGGCCTTTGGTGCCATGGGCTGGTTCGTTGGTCACGAACTGGCACTGAAACTTTGGGAGCGGTCGCCGAGGTTGCCGATTCGAAATGAAGAGAATGTCCCCGAGCCACCCGTAGCCATTCACTGGACCAATGAGCGCTGTGAAACCTATCTGGGAATGCCAGGCGCGTACGAGGCGGGTCACGAACGGCTCAACTGGCTGACGCAGATGGCAAATAACTGGATAGGTGATCACGGCATTATTCGCAGCATGAATATTCAGTTTCGCGGTTTTCATTGGCAGGGTGATGCCTGTCGCCTGCATGGCGAAGTTACGGGCAAGCGAGTCGTTGATGGTGAGAATATCGTTGATCTGAGGATATGGACCCAGAGTCATCCGCGAGATCAGCGCACAACAGATGGACAAATGACCGTGCAACTTCCGTCAAAGGCTGGTGCCTAACGTAGGTATTGTGGGACGCAGCAATTTGGCAGCTACGGAGGTTGAAAACAAAGGACTTGGCGCGAAATGGTGAACGGAGACATAACCCGGTCTAGATCATACGTGACGCCCTGGACGCCGCGTCTATATGGTGCGCTACCCGGAAATTCCATGTGGATAGGAATCAGTGCTGCGGTGATACGTTCATGTTCGATGGCGGAGAGAGATCTACGCCGGGTGATTTTAGACTGACCGTCATTCATATTTTGCTAGTTGCCTATTCACCATCCGCTTACGTTTACTTGCTCACGGCTGCAACCAGGGCGGTCAGCGATTTGGTACCGGTTGTTAACCGTGAGCCGTAGTGTCAGATGATAATCGATCGAGTTGGCACCCACCTGTGGTGGGGCTTAGCCTGTGCGGGCTGTCTGGGAATTCTGGTAAACGTATACGCTACGATTAGTGCAACTCAAGGTTCTGATCCAATGGTCTGGCAACAAACGAGTTTTAATACCCGGTGGATGCGAGTGCTTGGTGTTTTCTTCTGTTGGTGGATGGGGTGGTTCTCGGTGTAATACCGGCGAGACCGATAATGATGGCTGCGATTACCGGCCCTATACCCCCTACCGCCTTTCCCGCCAAAGATGCGGCTGCATAACTGTCGCAGCATAGGTCAATAGCGCGTGCACTGATTTGAAAGGTCAGATTTCTCCCGCCCATTCGACAACCTTGGCATAAGAGTCCATGACCTTAAGGCTTTCAGTTTCATCGCTGGTGGGCAGGCCAAGGATGATCCGGTTGACACCTTTTGCAGCCAGCTCTGCCATATCTTCCTGTGATTCGATCATCGTGAATACCGAAATGTCGATATCGTCAATTGAGCGGCCGCGCTTTTCGCAGCACTCTGTGAGTAATTTCAGCCGTTCATCAAATTCCGGGACCTGCACTGGCAACCAGCCTTCTGCGTATTCCGCAATGCGATCCATTGCCCAGGTGGAGGTTGCACCGATGAAAATCGGCGGGTGTGGTTTTGATATCGGCTTCGGCTCGACCCAGACGGGGTCAAAGTCAACAAATTTGCCGTGAAACTCTGCATCCTTTTCAGTCCAGCATGCTTTCATAGCCAGTACGTGTTCCCTCAGAACTTTCCATCGATCTTTGAACTCGACGCCATGATTTTCCATTTCCTCGGCATTCCAGCCCGCGCCGATGCCGAACAAAAAACGCCCACCTGAAAGTGAATCCAGTGTGGCCACACGTTTTGCCAGTGCTATTGGGTGATGTTCCGGAACGAGACAGACGCCCGTGCCGATTTGCAGATTCTCGGTGACAGCAGCAACCTGAGCAAGAAAGGTGAGGGGTTCATGAGCCTCCCAATAGATGCTCGGCAACTCGTCTGCCAATGGGTAAGGTGTTCTCCGTGACGCTGGAATATGCGTGTGTTCGACCACCCAAAGGGACTCAAACCCTCGTTCTTCAAGGGCCTTTCCAAGCGATGTTGGTGCTATTGAATAGTCTGTTGGAAAATTGGATATACCTATACGCATTGAAAATTCCTCTTGTTGTTGTCTCAGGTCAGGGTGATGGAAAGGGTAAGGCTGTTGAAATAGAACATATTTTAGGTAGCGGCACAATCCAGCCTGAGACCCAGTGAGCTGAATCGATGCTATTATCGACTGGATACAGTTCGATGCCTGTTTGATGATGTCGGCCTTATTAGTCCTGATGTCCACTTTGATAACCAAGGGTTTACCGACCCACAGTCAGCAGTTGGGTTCTGATCCAAATCTATGAGGGATCAGGTCTTGCTACTGGTTTTCTCTATCGCCAGTTGCATGATATGGCGATTGCCCCTGTTCCACATCACGTTGATGGTGACTGCTGCTAGCTTCCAGCCATCATCAGTCCGAACCAGTTGATCATCATAGTAACCACCAAGGGCAAATGAATCGCTTCCCGTCGAAGTCAGTAGAAAATGTTCCGCCTGGATATACATGCGCAACCGTGCCTGGTCACCCTTGATTTCCACCAATGGGTTACTCATCTGATGTTGCGTGGCATCGAGACCCTCGAACAGCATTTTACATCCGGCGACCCAGTCATCAGCCGATTGGGTTGTACCGGGGACGCTGCTGTAGCTGGAGAAGTCCATGGTGATTTTATCGAGAAAAATTGACCTGTATAGATCCCAATCCTTACAGTCTAAACCGTAGGCATATCGATATTTGGTTTCTATGATTTCAATATAGTCTTTTCCTAGCTCGTTCAATGGTCTCCGCCTCCATCTGCTCGATCGTCTATTTTCCCGTGTGGGTCGCTCTTCTCAAAAACTGCGATACACTTGTTTAGTACAACGTGTTCTACTAACATCTTAGCACGCCCGGATCATGGTGAAGTCCATTTATCCACTGCAAGATCTGCTCACGCTACCCGCGACGAGGCAGTCAGTAGTTACAAGCCAGTTACTGGCTGATCGAGGCGCTGAATCCAATTACATATTTTCCAGGTCAAACAACAAAGATGTCCGCCAGCAATCAAAATGATCGCTTTTTGCCCTTCGCTGAATGTATGAACTTCCGCCACATGGGTGGTTACCCTGCTGCCGAGGGGCGCAGAACCCGGGCTGACCGGCTGTACCGTTCCTGCATTTTCGAACTCAATGAGCCCGCTGATTTTGAGCGATTTGAGGCGCTTAGTATCACCAACATTTTTGACTTTAGGATGCCTGAAGAGAGAGAGAAGCGACCATTGAACCCGGATGTAGCGCAGCGGCCGGACATTCATGAGCTACAGATTTCAAGTGGCAACATGGGATCTTACTTAACTGGTTTGAAAGGTAGAAAACCGGAGCCCGGGGACATCAAAACCCGTATGACGCAGTGGTACAAAGAGATGCCCGACGAAGGCATCTCGGCCTATCAGACAATGTTCAGGCATCTCGAAGACAGTGATGGTGGTGGACTGGTCATTTGTAACACCGGCAAGGATCGTACCGGTATGGCAGCGGGACTGATCCTCGCAGCCCTGGGTGTACCAGATGAAATTATTAATGACGATTTCATGCTTTCTGCCTGGGCCTATCGTGATGTTGAGATGGCAATGAAAAGATATCTTGGCACGCACCCCCTTGGGGTGGATACAGGCTATATGTCTGAGGTATTTACGGTTTATCCTGAGTACATAGATGCGTTTCGGGCAAGGGTCGCAGAAATGGCGGGAACATATGATCTATTTTTTGAGCAGTATCTGGGATTGACTGATGAATCACGACAGAAGTTACGACAAAAGTATACCGAATGATTTTCAAGGCGACGTAATCATGTCGTTAGCGCGAGTTATTCAGGGTAGTAATGAAACCAGTTGCATTTAAATATCTAAAGCCAGCCACAGTCGAAGAAGCAACCGCGTTTCTCGCTGAGTATGGCTCAGAAGCCAAGATTCTTGCTGGCGGCCAGAGCATGATGCCCATGTTGAGTATGCGTATTGCCCGCCCCTCAGTACTGGTCGATATCAATGAGATTGCGGAGCTCACCTATATTCGAGCCGCCGATGACGCGGTTGCCATAGGATCTGTAACCCGGCAGCGCCGGTTAGGCGATGATGATCTGGTTGCTGAGCAGGTACCAGTGCTCGCCTCTGCCCTGAAATGTATGTCTCATCCTCAGATACAGAACAGGGGGACAGTTGTTGGCAGTATCTGTCATGGTGACCCTGCAGCAGAATTACCAGCGGTGGCAATTGCTTTAGGTGCAGAGCTTACGGCGTGCAGTCAAGCGGGAACGCGAACTATACCGGTTGCTGAATTCTACCGGGGCTACTACCGAAACATTCTTGAACCTGATGAACTTGTCAGCGAAGTCAATTTCCCAGCCATGCTACCTGGTTGTGGCTGGAGCGTCGTCGAGATTTCACGCCGGCATGGCGATCTCGCTCTGGCAGGCGTTGCCTCCCTTGTTGCCTTTGCTGGTGAGGAAATAGACCATGTGCGTATTGCCTGCTTTGGACTTGGTAAAGCGGCTCATAGGTTGGTCGATGCCGAATCCCTGTTGAAGGGGCAAAGGACTTCAAGCGAGCTGTTTCAAGAAGTGGCCTCACTGGTATCCTCTTCAGTCAAGCCGATGGATGATAGTCACGCCAGTGCCGAATATCGTCGTGCCCTGGCGGCCGAGCTAACCCAAAGATCATTGTTCGAGGCCATCGAGCGAGCTAAACAGGGAGCCGCATCATGAATGTCCAATCAGATCTCGATAGCAGACAAGTAACGGTAACGGTCAATGGCAAGCAGGAAAGTCTTGAAGTCGAAGGCCGTACTACGTTGGCCGATATGCTCAGGCAAGAGTTTCACACGCAAGGCGTTCGGGTTGGATGCGAGCACGGCGTTTGTGGTTCATGCACGATTCTCTTTGATGGCGAACCGATGCGTGCATGTCTGTTGCTCGCGGTTCAGGCAGATGGTCACGAGATCAAAACAATTGAGTCAATGGCGGATGGAAACAAACTTCATGAAATCCAGGAGGCATTCAGCGAGAAACATGGTCTGCAGTGTGGTTTCTGTACGGCTGGAATTATCCTTTCGGTTTCGGAACTGCTGGAGCGTTGCCCTGAACCTACCGACGAGCAGATATATGAAATCCTGGGTGGACACCTGTGCCGATGCACGGGGTATCAACAGATTCTGCAATCTGTACGCCTTGCCGCTGATATGCTCCTGGAAAAGTAAATGAGTATTCCAGTACCTTTTAAATCCAAGTACGTGGGGCAATCCGTCAAACGAGTTGAAGATCCCGTTCTATTGACTGGCCGCGCACGCCATATTGACGACCTGGAATTTCCTGGGATGCTGCATGTGGCCTTTCTGCGCAGCCCCCATGCCCATGCCAAAATCATTTCTTTTGATGTCAGTGCAGCCAGTGCCTTACCCGGTGTCGAGTGTGTGCTGACGGGCGCTGAACTCAAGGAGGAAACTCGTCCTCTGAATACCATGCCCGGGATCGCCTCCGGATGGTCCGGCTATGCAATGGCGGCAGACAAGGTTCGTTACGCCGGTGAGGCCGTAGCTGCCGTTGCGGCTACCAGCAGGTATATAGCGGAAGACGCAGCGGAACTTATTCAGGTTGAGTATGAAATTCTTGATGCTGTGGTTGACCCGGAACAGGCGGCTTTGCCAGAATCAGCCCTTGTTTACGAGAATCAGGAAAGTAATGTCCTGTTTGAACGCAACTATACTTATGGTGAGCCAGACAGGGCAATGAAAGAGGCTGATCTAGTGGTTCGGGAAAACTATCGTTTCCCCAGGGTCAGTGGCAATCCCCTTGAGACCGTCGGTGTGATAGCAAGGTGGGACAGTGTTGCTGATGAACTGACCTGCTGGACCAATACCCAGTCCCCGGGTGGCTCCATCAGGGGCTCCTTTGTAAACCCTCCCGGGCGTGATCAGATCACTGCCCAGCCTCACGGCGGCAGTTTTGGTACAAAAATGGGAGCCCTGCTCAAGTATGAGATCACAGCGGCACTGTTATCGAGACTTTGTGACGGCCGGCACGTCAAGTACATCGAAGATCGAATGGAGCACCTTCTAGCCAGCAGTACCCACGCCTGGGATCGACGTTACGAGGCGGAATTCGGGTTCACATCAGATGGCCGGTGCACTGTGATGAAGGTGCGATTGCTGAACGATGTTGGCTCTTCATGTGAAAATTCGGCACCGAGCATGTGCTGGAAGCCGCTCGTCATGTTGACCGGCCCTTACAAGGTGCAGCATTTTGAATATGATATGGCTGCAGTAGTAACCAACAAAACACCAGAGGGGGCCTATCGTGGTTATGGTGTTCCTCCTCACACGCTTGTTATTGAGCGCTTGATGGATAAGGCTGCGGTAGCACTTGGGATGGATGCCGCAGAAATTCGTCAGCACAATTTTATTCAACCCGATGAATTTCCATACAAGACCCCGACTGGAACAGAATATGACAGTGGCGATTATCCTGCTGTGCTTCAACTGGCACTGGAAAAGGCAAACTATGAAGGGCTGAAAGCAGAGCAGCAGCGGCGACGAGATGAAGGCAGGCTGGTTGGGCTAAGTGTTGTTTTTGGTATTGAGCCAGGCGGAGTGTGGGCCATGACAGGTCCTTTTCGAGACTGGCTTGGTGGTATGGGAGCGATTAACCCTGAATCTGCTGCAATCAGCATCAGCGCCGAGGGAACTTTTGATGTTGAGCTTTTCTATGCGCTTGAAGGCCAGGGCCAGCCTACTTTTGCCACCCAGATAATTGCAGACTATTTTGGTGTAACCATGGAATCGGTGAGAGTTAGCCAGTCAGATGCGCGCAACCCGGCGCCTTCAATGGGTCCAGCTGGTAGTCGTCAGGCTGTAGTTCTTACTTTTGCACTTATCGGTGCCGCGGACAAACTTGCTGCAAGGTTGATCCGTGTTGCATCAAACCTGCTGCAAACCCCTGCTGATCAACTGGAAATTGCCGATGGTTCGGTACAACTAAAGGGTGGTCAGGGGCCCACCTTACCCCTTGGCCAGATTGCTGCGACCATGACATTCAGGCCAGACCTTCTGCCTGATGAGATAGAAGGAAATCCGCAGGTAACTTACACCTGGAGGGCTAATCGCCCAGTGGATACTGAAGGTTCTCCATATCTTAGCTACGCAAATGCATGCCATGTGGCTCTGGTCGAGGTAGACCGTGCTACCGGCCAGACCAGCATCGAAAGGTATGTGATCGCGGATGATTGTGGGACCCGTCTTAACCCTGCTATGGTCGAAGGACAGGTGCAGGGAGGAGTAGCCCAGGGCATTGGTGCCACTCTGTTTGAGGAATACGTTTATGACGAATATGGCCAGCCTCAGTCGGTCACTTTCGCGGATTATTTGATGCCCTCCATTTATGAAGTACCTATGACAGAAAAACATGCCTTTGTAACGCCCTCCCCGCTAACGGCGCTTGGCGTCAAGGGGACAGGAGAAGGCGCCATCCATGTTACGCCAGCGGCAATATTCTGTGCGGTCAATGATGCGCTGGCGCCGCTGGGTGTTGAACTGGAACACGCCAATGCCAAGCCGGAGCGAGTCTGGCAGTTGATTCAGCAGGCGGCTAATATCTAAATGGACGACAACATCATCAATATTGGAGAATGACCATGCAACTCAGCATGATAGTAATGAACCCGGCTTTTCTCGAAGGACATTGGGATCAGCTGGATGCATCCTCGTTTGAGGCGCTTTACCTGGTTGATCATCCCTATATGGAAACACCGGATCCCTGGCCGATGCTGGCATATATTGCCGGCAAGACGGACCGGGTTAAGCTTGGCACCCACGTCACAGCTGCTCCCATGCATCATCCTACTGAACTGGCGAGTGCAGTGGCGACGGCAGATATGGTGAGTAAAGGTCGGGTTCGCATGGGTATTGGCACTGGCTACAATAATGCTGATTTTATTCCATTTGGCTTTGGCCCTCGTCCGCCGATGAGTGAACGCCTGGGGCGGCTCGATGAAATGATCAAGGCCATGAAGCTGTTGTGGACTGACGACAAGGCTGAGTTTGAGGGAGACTACTTTCAACTCAAGGGTGGTGCCCTGTTGCGACCCCGTCCGGTTCAGGATCCTCATCCCTCAATAATTCTTGGCGTCAATATTCCTGGTCGCGCGCTGGACATTGCCATCGATCAGGCAGACGAGATTAATACCTGGCAGCTAGGGGCTGATGCCGTTGCAGATCTTGCCGAAGCGGCCAAGCAAAGGTGTATTAGTGCTGGAAGAGATCCGGCTTCTCTGCGGCTGACTTCAGATGTGCTGCTGTTGCGGGGAGGTGATGAAAAAGGTGCTCAGGAACTGGTGCAGGGCATTCGTGATGGTGCACGCGCTGGTGGCAGAGCAGTGCAGGCGACTGACTGGGATAGTAGTGGCGTACTTTACGGTGACGCGGAACAGATGATTCAGCAGGCGCGAAGGTTTGCCGATGCGGGTGTTGAGGAGCTAACGGTGACGGTCTATTCAACAGAGGATATGAACTGGTTAAACACTGAAGTTATACCCGGACTATAACCAGGGAAACCACGGCAGATGGCCGTTGAAATACAGCAAAGTGTCGAGGTTCAAGCACCAATTGCCGAGGTGTGGGCGTTGCTTTTGTCTCCCCACAAACTCGCCAGTTGCCTGCCAGGAGCGACACTTAGTGAGTTGATTGATGAGCGGCAGTTCAAAGGGAATGTCCGGTTAAGTGTTGGCGCCATATCGCTGCAGTATCAGGGTACCGCAACCTATGTGGAAGTAGATACCGATCAGCATTCTGTAGTCATATCGGCTGAAGCACAGGATAAGACCGGGGGTACCGTATCGGCAACCATCACCACGAATCTTGAAGCAGCATCAGAAGAAATAACAAAAGCACAAGTTGATGCCAGCTTTAATATAACGGGCAGGCTGGTACAGGTTGGCAGTGGCATGATCGATGGTGTTTCCGAAGAGATAATCGCTGAGTTCATCGAAAATGTCACAACAGCGCTGCATACGCAGAGCAGTACATCTCGGGAATCCGGATTAGTGGCTGAATCTGGAGCGGAGCCTGCAGAAAGTAAGAAACCAGATTCAATCAATATCCCGGCGGTAGTCTGGAAGGTGATAGTGAACAAGTTGAAAGGTTTGCTGTCAGCGTCCGCTGGTGATAAGTAATGAAATGCCTGGAACCAATCAAGCTGGGCCATTTGCAAGTGAAGAACAGGTTCTCCATGGCTCCCATGGATGTGCGACTTCACACACATGATGGCTACGCGACAGAGCGCTCAGTTGCCCATTATCAACGAATAGCACGAGGCGGAACTGGTTTAATCAACCTGGAATTGCACGTAGTACGTGCCGATGGAATGGGTCCCTATTTCATGGACCCACGAATAACCGATGATTCCTATATCCCCGGAATGAAAAAGATCGCTGAAGCGATCCATGCAGAGGGAGCGGTCTGTCAGGTAGAACTGGGGCACTTTGGCAAGTTTTCTGCTGCTGAGGTATCTAGTGCTGTGTCAGCATCCGTGCCACCCTTGACGGCACCAGGTAAGAATTTACATGAGCTGAGTGAAGAAGATATTGACGAATTGCTGAAGGCATTTTCAGTCTGCGCTAGCCGGGTCAAGCAGGCGGGCTTTGATGGTGTGATGCTGCATGGTGCCCATGGCTTTCTGCCCCAACAGTTTGTGTCTCCTCATTCGAATCGACGCTCTGATCGTTGGGGTCAGGATCGTCTGCTGTTTTCTACCGAGATGATCAGGGGTGTCAGAGAAGCATGTGGAAATGAATTTCTGATCGGCTATCGTCTCAGTGGTGATGAGTATTACCAGAAGCTATACAAAGATGTCACAGGATATACGGTAGACAACCTCGCTGAAATAATCCCCCCGCTTATTGAAGCCGGTGTAAATAGTTTTGATATTTCAGCGGGTGCATTGGATGTTCCCCGCTATTATGCTGGTCCGGATCCCAACCTTTTTCCCAACAACGGTTATGGTGGTTACCTACCGCTGGCTGCAGCAGCAAAGAAAGTATCAAACGTGCCCATTATTGTAACTGGCCAGATGCAGGATCCAGAATTGATCGAAAGAGTCCTTAATGAAGGTCTTTGTGATATGGCAGGTATGGCAAGACAGTTCCTTGCTGATCCTGACTTCCCCAGCAAAATTGCAGAGGGGCGACCAGAAGATATCAGGCGATGCATTGGTTGTGGCTATTGTGCCGTTGGGGCAGGCGGTTTAGCGGCTATTGATAGTCACAGTGTTCAGTGTGCAGTAAACCCAGAGGCTGGCTGGATTCTTGAGGGCTACCATGCCATTAGACCTGCGACGGACCCGAGGAAGGTGATGGTCGTCGGTGGTGGAGCCGCTGGTATGGAAACGGCGAGAATATTGAAGCTGCGGGGCCATCAGGTGTCCCTTTATGAAAAGTCGAGTCGGTTGGGCGGCCAACTGCATGCGGCTTCTGTTGCCCCTGGGAAAGCAGATATTGGCCTACTTACACGTTATCTGGTTACCCAGATGGAAAAGCTCAAGATTGAGGTTAGGCTCAACACGGAAGTAACGATTACTGAGGTAGAAAAGAGAAAACCTGATGTACTTGTTTTAGCGGCAGGTGGGAATCCGTTTGTTCCACCCATACCGGGAATAGACAGGGCAAACGTAGTGATGGGTGTGGATTTGCTATGCAAAGAAGCTGATACCGGATCGAGGGTCGTCATCATCGGTGGAGAAGAAGTGGGTTGCGAAGTCGCTGACTATATTAGTGAGGACAAAGAGAAAAATGTAACTCTGACCAGTCTGTTACCAGGATTTTCAACCAAGGGGCATGTGGCGGGTTTGCGTGCGCTGATGAATCTGCATGGCAAACGGGTGGATCTTGTACCTGGAGTCAGGCAATACATTGAGATCAATGATGAGGGTGTTCGCATAATTGATACTGAAGGCACTGATCGGCTGCTCGAGGCTGATACGGTTGTTATCACAGCTGGTTCGAAAGCCAACGATAGTTTGGCAGCAGAGATAAGGAACAAAGGACTGGTGCGCTATTCGGTATTTACTGTTGGTGATGCTAGTGAACCTCGATCAATTGTTGAAGCAATACATGAGGGAGCGGTTGTTGCGCAGCACATCTGAAAGAGCATACTTGCAAGGACATATGTTTGAGCCGATTCATGTGTAATATTGAAACAGACAGTTCGTCCAAAACGAGGCGGTGTGGAGGTCTATGATGGAATCGAATTCTACAAAGAGTTGGGATCGTGAGGTTGATGTGGTTGTGATTGGGTCGGGCACCGGGCAGATGGCTGCCGTCCGTTGTGCGGATGCTGGCCTGACTGCACTGGTTGTGGAAAAGGAAAAGACCCTGGGTGGAACCACCAGTATTTCCGGCGGTGGGATCTGGATTCCCAACAACTATCGTATGCAGGAAGAAGGCATCGAGGATTCGTTGGAGGAAGCGCTTGAATATATGAAACGAGCCACCTTCGGCCAGAGCGAACCTGAACTGATGCAGGCTTATCTCGACAACTGCAATGACATGGTGTCATACACCCGGGAACTCGGTATCGAATGGTTCATCATCCCAATGGGTGCATTCCCCGACTACTATGAGGCTTTCCCCGGGGCTAAAACATACGGTCGACCCATGTTGCCCACGACGAAAGAACCCTTTGAGGGTGATGGTGCCTTTGTGGGTGGTAACCTGCTGACAAAGGCGCTGGAAAGGGCGGGACGAAAACGGGGAGTCGAATACCTGACAGAGACACCTGCACGTCGTCTGATTGTCGATGACCAGGGTGCAGTTACCGGGTTGATGGTTGAGTCTGGTGGACAGGAAATCAGAATCAGGGCGCGTAAAGGTGTTGTCATGGCAACGGGGGGATTTTCCCACAATGAAAAGATGGTTAAGGCGTTCCTCAGGGCGCCGATCTATTACCCTAACCCGCCAGCAGGAGATACGGGTGATGGCCAGCACATGGGCATGGCTATAGGGGCTGACCTTCGCAACATGAATGAATCATGGGGCTGGCCAGTGTTCTGGGATCCGGATACCGAGAACCCGATTCCAGCCTATGCGCCGGAACTTGGGAAGCCGGGATCGATTGTCGTAAACAAGAAGGGGCAGCGGTTTTTCGATGAGGCGGGTCCCTATGCAAGAATCATCCGCGCATTTCAGCACTTTGATACGGACATGCTTGAGTATAGCAACGTGCCTGCTTTTGTCATCGTCGATTCCATCTATCGTATGAACTACGATCTGGCCCAGTATCAACCCAAAATGAAACTTCCAAGATGGATCAGTCAGGCAGATACGCTGGCTGAACTTGCCAGTAAGCTGGGAATTGATACTGACGGCCTTGAGGAAACCGTTAGGAACTTTAACGAGTATGCGAAAGCAGGTAAGGATCCTGAGTGGCACCGGGGTGATTCAGCCTTCGATCAACAGACGGGTGGTGACTCATCTCGTGGTCTTGCTAACTCATGCCTAGGCCCCTTAAGTGAGCCACCCTTTTATGGTGTCGCTATTTGGCCCGGTGTACTTGGCACTAAGGGTGGACTGCGCATCAATGAAAAGGGCCAGGTTGTTAATGTCTGGGATGAGGTGATATCAGGTCTCTATGCGGTGGGTAACTGTAATGGCAGTGTTATGGGGGCTGGCTATCCCGGAGGGGGATCAACGATCGGTTCTGGACTCACCTTCAGTTATATCGCTGCCAATGAGATGCGCGGCAACTAGCCATGACTGTTTTTTGATTGCGCCCTTCCGGCTGAACCTGTTTTCGTGTCGGCGTAAGAGTGCTATCTTCCAATATCAGCCTCGACCTTTTATCAGATCGTTGACTTGGTATTAATCATATTTGTCAGGAGGTTTTAGGTGAGTGATCTGGTCACGATAGACATTAATTCAGCTGGTGTTGCAGACATCAGGCTCAACCGGGTGGACAAGTACAATGCTTTGTCACCAGAGATGTTTGATGCCATAACCGAAGCTGGTGAAGCATTGCTGGATAACACATCTGTCCGTGCCGTGGTTTTGTCGGGCAATGGTCGAGGATTTTGTGCTGGTTTGGACTTTTCCGGATTCCTTGGCATGGCAGGCGATAGTGATGGCACGCCCATAACGGCGAGGCGTGAATCTACTGGCAGGACGCCGGGTAACCCGGTTCAACAGCCCGGCATGGTGTGGAAAAAGGTGCCGGTACCTGTCGTAGCCGCAATACACGGTGTTGCCTATGGCGGCGGTTTTCAGGTCGCCATGGGAGCAGATATCCGTATTGCTTCACCTGACGCCAGGCTATCAGTGATGGAAATAAAGTGGGGACTGATACCCGATTGCAGCATTACGCAGACATTGCGGGATCTCGTGCGTATCGATATTGCAAAAGAACTGACCTTCACGGGTCGCATTATCAGCGGTGAGGAAGCCGCAGATCTGGGTGTGGTGACTCAGGTAAGTGAATCGCCCCTTGAAACAGCGCTGGAGATGGCTGATACCATAGCCAGCAAATCTCCCAGTGCGATTCGTCTTGGCAAACAGCTATTTCATGAGACATGGCACGGTAGTGAAGATGAAGGGCTGAAGCTCGAAGAGAGTCTACAAATGCAACTCATCGGCAAGGCAAATCAGATTGAGGCGGTGCAATCGAACTTCGAAGATCGCGCACCAGAGTACGTCGACCCTGATTGACTTGATCTAACCGATCAATTTTCGAAGGCTGCAGGTGGTCCCTTTATCAACATGTATTGGTATGCTTGTGCAGGTCTATTTTGAAGACATTAGTGATGAGCTGGCCATTCCGAAATTTTCATCCGTCTAGGTAACCCAGCGAAATCGCCAGCGAAAACTGACTGCCATAGTAAAGTGGTAAGCCCAGTAGGGGGTTAACGAAGGACCGGGTTACAAACTGTTCCCGGACAACAAAAATATCAGAAACGAAAAAGCCGATGGCACCGCCAAGCAGCAGCAGCCGGCCGGTTGGTATCAGTTGTTCATTGAATGCCACCGTGAAAGCCGCGAGCACCATCACTGAAATAACGATCATGTAGGACAGAACGGGCACTCTCATTCCTTCAATATGGCGCCATAGCCAGGTAAGGACTGCAGCACTTACCAGTAGTATTCCCGCTGCGGCAATGCCATGGGACAGGTTTGGTGAGGCGATTTGATAGAAAGCCACAATATATAAAAGGTGGCCAGTAAGAAATGAAATTAGGCCAGCCATGAACGTCTTTTTTTTGTCGGGGATAAGGCATACATCGCCGGTAAAACACAGAAGTAGACCAGAAACCATAAACAGGTGAAATTCTGTCCATATGGTTGTTTGCATAAGCGCGACGAGAATGAACATCAATGACAGGGTTGGCTTCGTGCACCATTCGCCTATTCTCGAGTCGTTGTAATTAGCAACCAGCAGCGCAAGCAGCAGTAGAATGGATATTAAATAGATGCCAATAAGGATCATGTCTACCCGACTTCTGGAAGTAGAACAAATTATAACTGTTTATTGGCTCACTGGATCCCGGTGGCTCTAATCTGTCCTTTTTTTGCTGCCTGTCTATATTCACAGGTGATACACCGTCGCATTCCTTCACGCATGCTATTGTTCTCGGCCTGGAGCTTTTTCCGTTCAGCTTGCAGCTGTTCGATTTCTTTGCGCTGTACTGAAAGAAGCTTTCCCTGTGAGAAGAAATCACGAAACCTGATCATGGCGAACCGGTCAGGGTTTCCAGCTCATACGAATTGTGCAGGAGGTCTCTGGCAGATGTGGTTCAAAATCCATGTGGAGTCCACCCCCCTCTCCGTTGAACATTGCCTCAAATGGGCCCTTGCATACCATTTGGCATCCTTCAGCTGGCAGCTGTTCTGGGTTAGGCAGACTTTCAGCTTTAGCGCAGGTATGCCAGGCACAGTCGGGCACATACATAGTCATCTTGCCGTTGCTCTTATCGGTTTCGATAATCTCGGCCGGGCCGGTGAGGAATCCTGCCGGATTAAACATATCGAACATCAGCTTCTCCCAACGGCTTGGTTCAGCCCCTGGAGGAGAGGTTTCCCCCTTATTCTTGTCTGACATTGACTTCATCATTTCGATAAAATCAGCAGACGTCTCTTCTGAAGTAGAGACACAGGTACCAATAATGATTTCCTCATACTGCTCCTGGGAGTAGAACTTCCGTAACTCCAGGAGCGCCCACTCTAGTTCTCGAATGAGATTACCGTAGCGCTTGCGCCATTTCTCTCTTGGTGAATTTGTCCAGTGAACCACTTCACGACGTGATCGAATTTCCTTGTATGCCGGATCAATTTTGTCCTTATCTCCGGAGAGCCTTAGAATTGGCAGAAGGCTGTGAGTGACTATCGGCATGGCCTTTTTGACAAGCATGGAATTTGACATCCACATATCGATCCATGCCTGTGGACCCCATTCATACAGGAACCCGCTTTTTCTGGGTGCTTTGCTCACCGGCTGGGAAAGCGTATCAATAGCCGTTTCATGATCATTCATCGTTGTTGACCTGCTCTAGGTGTCTGGCGGATGCTATCAGAATAGACGCTTAAGTGGCTGCAAATCAACTGGTGTCAACCAGAGTCATGAGTAGCAGCCTGGATTTTATCTGTATTCTCTCAAAGTGCTAGACTAAGTTGGTGAATATCAACTTGGCTATCCTAACCACGGGAGAACAGGACAATGTCTGCAAGCGTTGACGAGTTTGGAACGGGCTGGCAAAAGTGGAACCCGCAAGCCTGGGTGGATTTTCTCACGGTCAAGATTATGTTGATGAAGGGAGGAGACGTTATTCCAAAAACCTACATGCCTATCCTTCGTCTCGTTTCCGAAGATGCAAACAAAGCAGATGAGGGATATTGCCAGCTACTTTCCGCCCGCGAGCGGGTTAACTTCTTTGACTCGCCACGCGACAAGTGGCGCAAAATGTATGGCTCTTACATTAGAGAGCTGGATTGGGTATATGGAGAATTGAGTAATCATTTTCCACATGAACAGTATCAGGAGCTGGTAATAGATATTATGGCCAGGTCAGTTCGAGATAGCATGGGCTCCTTATTGCCAAGCGCTGAAAAAATGACACACAAAAAAGATTTGCGCATCAATGAGGAATCTTCGAAAAACGGGAACCTTACAGGTAGGCTGGTAGAAAAGCTCGCCCCTTTCCTGTCCAGGCATATTAGCCCGGTCAACGGCATTGTTGGTCCTGTGGAACAAAAATCGATCCCAGGGGGTATGGAAATCTATATTCCTCACTGTTGGATGCATGCAGCTCCCTGCGATGGTCGTACCCAGGATCGAGCCTGTGTCGAAGGCTGCAAGGGTGCTTTTGAGGCCATCTTCACTGATGAGACACCTGTGTCCATGTACTTCGAGCCTCACCTACCGGAGTTTTCCTGCACCCTGACGGTAAAAGTCAGGCAGGGTTAACCTTCTGTTTCTACAGAGGGATAGATCTAGGCGCGACTTGAAACTTGCGTGTCCCTGGCTTGAGTATTGGTCAACTGATGTCCGGTCTGGCAGATCAGATTCCTGAAGGATGTCATTAGCTCTGCCCTATTGGCGATAGCTATATCGTCTGGAGCTTTTGGGTTATAGGGTCTGACTCCTCATCAATCTGCACGCGTTGATCCAGATAATCCGACATAACGGACATCTCATCTTTAAGAGAGTTCTGCATGGCGTTGAGTTTGTTTTGGAGGCGCTCGGTTTCGGGGCCGCGGAGTGCATCTTCCTGTTCACGATCCTTGCGGTATTGCACCAGTTGTTCCAACTCCCTTCGGAGTGATTTGCGCAGTATGAACAGTTCGCTCTGGAGTTCTTCAGGAAGAAGATCGGCACCCGTTTCGATTTTACCAACCGCTGTTCTATATTCTGTGAGGGATTCCAGTTCCTTTTCCTGTGAGGTCTGCAGGTCACTGATTTCAGTCGCCACCACTTCCTCTTCCGGAAGACACACTTGCGTGCTGGTGGCAGCTTCTTCAGCTATAGAGGCTTCTTCAGTGGCGCAGGCTGTTTTTTAGGTACTGATCGGTCCCCGTAGAAACGACGATCTCGAACTGACCATTGGATTCAAACATATCAAGAACGAACATGTCCGCTCCCAGAGCCTGTTGGGCAGCTTCGAGACCTTGCTTCTTGTCCTCGGCATAAAATCGACGAATTTCCACTTGAAGTACCTACTTGTTAACGCATGTTAGTCATTCTGAGCAAGATTCGTTCCAACGTGAGTTGGGTGTCATGAAATGCAGGTATGGTGCGTCAAAGAAGGGTTTCGGGAATGCTAATGTGCAGTTTTGACACTTCCTTATCGTCAGATAATTGACGTCGCAGAGGCATGGGCCAGGACTTTAATAATGGATTTTGTCGTTGATTTTAGAGACAATACCACCCCCGCAGATTCACGCATGAATAACCAGTCATCAGAGAATCAAGTGCCGTGAATATACAGTTTCTAGGCAGGTCCTTATCAGGCCCCTTCACTATTCCTTCTGGGATCGTGTCGACGGCAGTTCCCGTCATTCAGTACATTTTTGACCAGATTCCTGAAATAGGCATCGTGACAACAAAGAGTATTGGGCCGGTGCCGAGGCAGGGTAACCTTGAGCCTATCGTGAGCCAGTATGCCCCCGGGTGCTATATGAATGCGGTCGGGCTCACTAATCCCGGCGCCCAGAAGTCTGCAGAGTTATTTGCCACTCTGCAGGTGCCTGCAGACAGGTTTCTACTTACCTCAATCTTCGGCGGTAGTGTTGAAGAATTTGTCGAAGTGGCAAAGCTGCTGGCAGAATATTCTGATGGCCTGGAGCTTAATCTGTCATGCCCACACGCCAGCGGCCTTGGCATGGCCATGGGGCAGGACCCCGCACTGGTCGGGGAAATTACTGCTGCTGTCAAAAATGCCGTCGGCATACCAGTCATTCCAAAGCTCTCACCCAATGTGCCGAATCTCGGTGAGATAGCCATTGCAGCAGCCCAGGGTGGAGCGGATGCAATCTGCGCGGTGAACACGGTTGGCCCGGGCTACCACAGCTCATATGCCTACCCCGTCCTGAGCAATACCTATGGTGGCATTTCCGGCAAGGGAATATTGCCCATTGGGCTCAAATGTGTAAAAGAAATTACTGAGGTTGTCGATCTGCCCATTATTGGTTGTGGAGGCATTAGCAGCGCTAACGATGTGCGTGCATACAGAGATTCCGGTGCATCAATATTTGGTGTGGGGTCAGCGCTTACAGGGCTGACGAGCGAGCAGATGAAAGGCTATTTTGCGGCCCTTGGAAACGATCTCAGTGATGATCAAAACGATGCCCAATCCTATATCCGATACGATGTGGATATGTCATTTACTCCCTACAACCTGGTAGAAAATAGCCCCGTCAGTCATGACATATCCATGCTGACATTTGACCGGGACATTGATATCCATGCCGGTGAATTCATATTTCTCTGGATTCCCGGCCTTGGGGAGAAGCCATTTTCAGTACTGAGCAATGACCCAATGAAACTCGTGGTCATTGATGTTGGTCGCTTCACCAGTGAGCTGGTGAAACTTGAACCTGGTGCTACCGTCTATGTGAGGGGTCCCTATGGAATTCCGGTTGAGCCCCCTCGTGAAAGCAGGGTTATAGCGGTGAGTGGTGGTACCGGGTTGGCAGCGGTTTACCAGATCGCCCGCGATTATGACAAGGTAGAAATCCTGATGGGGGCTCGCAGCAAAGGCCGATTATATTTTCTGGATGAATGTGCAGCCTGTTGTAATGTATCGATTGCAACTGACGATGGCAGTGAGGGGCATCATGGGGTCGTAACTGATTTGTTGAGAGAAAAGCTTGAAGCGATGACTGAAGATGAGCGTGCTGCGATGGTGTTTTATAACTGTGGCCCGAAGGCCATGGTCGATGCCGCTGTTTCGGTGCAGCTTCAATTCTGTAGCTCACAGCAGATTTACAGTGCAATAGACTATGTCACCAAGTGCGGAGTCGGGGTTTGTGGTGCTTGCCATGCACCGGATGGCAAACGCCTATGTGTAGACGGCCCTTTCCTACAGGCACCGGACTCTTCCCACCTGGCCAGTTAGTTGCTTTCTGATTTAGGTAAGCTGAAGTTGAGAACCGCATAACCCACAAGCCCTGCTGCCAGTGAACCAACTATAATTCCTAGGCGATCATCAAAAAGTAAATCAACCCCCGTCTGCTCAAAAGCCAGCGAGCCAATAAACAGGCTCATGGTAAATCCGATGCCACATAGTGCGGAAGTCCCGTAAAGGCTCGCCCAGGACATCCCAAGGGGAAGGCTCGTCAGCTTTAACCTGATAGCGAGCCAACAGATTCCGAATACACCAGCCTGTTTACCAACAAACAGTCCAAGGGCGATTCCCATTGGAACATTATGTAGTGCTTGCTCCAGGCTAACATTTGTCAGGTTTATCCCGGCATTCGCAAAAGCAAAAATTGGCAAGACAAAAAAGGCGACGACGGCATGAAGGTCATGCTCGAGGGACTTCAAGGGAGAATAGTTCTGATCTGTCTTTGACCTTATGGGGATAAACACCGCAAGCACCACGCCCGCTAAAGTTGCGTGGACGCCTGACTTTAAAGTGGCTACCCACATTACTATACCGATGAATACGAAAACACTCATTGATTCAGCCTTCAGCCTTCAGCCTTCAGCCTTTGAAGCAGTACCAGGGTGAGAACGCAACACCCCACAACCAGGAGCGCAGCGATTG
>MDTC01237379.1_pt1 | contig 33550 bp, 31 predicted proteins | sample 811181 | NCBI WGS metagenome assembly MDTC01 (sample SAMN05326644, study PRJNA326480) | marine metagenome | isolation source: seawater | place: Pacific Ocean: North | collected 2011
GTTGCCAAATGAATGTTTATGATAGTGATAGAATGACAGATTTGGTAAATAACAATTACAGTTTAGTTAAGACACCTGAGGCTGCAGATGCAATATTATTAAATACTTGCCACATAAGAGAGAAAGCTGCAGAAAAAGTTTATTCTGAAATTGGAAAATATTCTGATTTAAAAAATTCTAATAAAAATCTTAAGATTGTAGTTGCAGGCTGCGTTGCTCAGGCTGAAGGTAAAGCCATGTTACATAGACAGCCATTGATAGACGCTATTATAGGCCCGCAAATGTATCATAAGTTACCAGATATTTTACTAAACAAACTAAATGATAAAAAAATATTCTTAGATTTTGAAGAAGAAAAAAAATTTAAAAAGATTGGTGCTATAAGGAAAAAAAAAGCGCAAATATCCTCTTTTATTACTATACAAGAAGGATGTGATAAGTTCTGTAGTTTTTGTGTAGTTCCATTTACGCGAGGGGCAGAATTCTCAAGAAATTTAGAAGATATTGTTCAAGAAGCAAATACCTTAAGTGATATTGGGTGTAGAGAAGTCATTTTATTAGGACAAAATGTTAATGCTTACCATGGCGTCAATAAAAATAATATTCAAATTAGTTTAGCAAAGTTAGTAATGGAACTGGAGAAAATCGAGAAAATAGATCGTATAAGTTATACAACATCACACCCTAATGATATGACTGAAGAACTCATTGAGCTTCATGCAACAAGTAAAAAACTTAACCCTTATCTTCACTTACCTGTGCAGTCTGGCTCAGATGTAATTTTAAAAAATATGAATAGAAAGTATACAGCTAAAGACTATTTAAAAATTATAGATAAAATAAGGAAAAGAGTTCCTGATATTGCAATTTCTTCAGACTTTATTGTTGGTTTTCCAGGTGAGACAAAAAAAGATTTTAATGCGACTCTGAGGTTAATCGAACAAGTTAACTTTGCTCAGTCTTATTCATTCAAATATAGTAAAAGAATAGGAACAAGGGCATCTAATATTGATTGTTTTATAACTGAGCAAGAAAAAAATGAAAGATTGCAGATACTGCAAAAAATACTAAATAATCAAAAAAAGCAATTTAATATGAGTTTTTTAGACAAGGAAGTTGATGTTTTTTTTAAGGGAAGAGCAAAAAAGAATAATCAGTTTAGAGGAACAACTAAATGGATGCAAACTGCAATTTTTGAATGTGATGATGAAAGGTTTGGTAATAAGGTAAGGTTAAAAATAAATAATGCATTTGATAATTGTCTTATGGGAGAGTTAGTATAAAAACATATAGTAATAACCAAATTGTATTTGATGTAGACGATAATTCTATTGCAATTTCTCTTTTTGGTGAAAGTGATAAAAATATTAAGTATATTGAAAAATCTTTAAATCTTAAAATTAACGCTAGAGGAAATATTTTATTCATTCAAGGAGAACAAGCAACCAGGGCAAAGAGCGTACTATCTAGTTTAATCAAAGATATCAGAGAAAAAAAAATTATTGATAATGATGATGTAGAGAATGCTATCCGTTTATCTTCAGTAAATGATGAGGAAATTAGAAAAACGGTAATTAATACACCGAAAAAAAAAGTTTTTGCTAGAAGTCTTGCTCAATCAAAGTTTATGAAATCATTAAAAAAAAATACAATGACTTTTGGAGTAGGACCTGCCGGAACAGGAAAAACATATTTAGCAGTAGCTCATGCGGCCGAAGAATTTAGTAAAGGAAATTTTGAAAAAATCATTCTATCTAGACCTGCAGTAGAGGCGGGAGAACAGTTAGGGTTTTTACCTGGCGATTTAAAGGAGAAAATTGATCCGTATCTTAGACCTTTATATGATGCTTTAGAAGATTGTATGTATAAAGATAAAATTACTAAACTTATAGAAAGAGAGAAAATAGAAATTGCTCCTTTAGCTTTTATGAGAGGAAGAACTCTCTCATACTCATACGTTATATTAGATGAAGCACAAAATACCACACCTATGCAGATGAAAATGTTTTTAACTAGATTGGGAAAAGAGTCAAAGATGGTGGTTACAGGTGATTTAACCCAAGTTGATCTTCCTTTAAAAGGAAAATCTGGGCTGAATGAGGCATTGGAGGTTACTGATGCTATATTAGGTGTCAGTCAAGTAAAGTTTGATGATAGAGATGTCGTAAGACATCCAATAGTAAATGCCATTGTTAAGAGTTACAGAAAAATAAAAAATTCGAATCATGAGTGATGAGGTTGATAAAATTTAATTCTAATATTGTAATCAGCTTAAATGATCCTAGGTGGAGTATATTTGCTATTAATATGGTAAGATGTGTTTTAAAAGCATGTAAATTGAAAAATCTAGGAATATCATTAAACCTCTCTAATGATAAAGAAATTCAAATCCTAAACTATAAATGGAAAGGAAAAAAACAACCTACAAATGTTTTAAGTTTTCCAAATTATTGTTTTCCTAAAGAACCAAATAATAAGCAAAACTATCTAGGTGATATTATATTGAGTTATCAAACACTAAAAAAAGAATCTGTAGTTGGTAATTTATCATTTACTGATCACATGTCACACTTATTGGTACACGGGATTTTACATTTAAGGGGATATAAGCATGATAATAGAGTTAACGAAAAAGTTATGCAAGATGAAGAGATTAGAATCCTAAAGATATTAAGCGTATGCAATCCTTACAGAAATAATAGAACGCCATGAGAAATTTTTTTGAATATCTTAAAAACTTATTTAAAATACAACCAAAATCTTATGAGCTAGTAGAAGGACTAAAAGCAAATAATGCTCTTTCAAACGATCAGACTAATATGTTAGGAAATCTTTTAAAATTAGGTAATATTGAGGTAATAGACATTATGGTTCCAAGAGCGGATATTGTGGCAATACCAATAAATTCAACTTTAGAAAGCACGCTAAGCTTGTTTTTAAAAGCTTCTCACAGCAGAATGCCTGTCTACAGTGAACAACTAGATAATATAGTAGGCATGATACATGTAAAAGATCTTCTGAATTTTTGGAAAACAAATGAAACTTTTTCTATAAATAAAATCAAAAGAAACGTTCTTTTTTCATCACCTTCAATGCTTGTAAATGATCTTTTAGGACAGATGAGGGCAACCAGAACTCACCTAGCAATAATTGTAGATGAACAGGGAGGAACAGATGGGCTTGTAACTATAGAGGATCTAGTAGAGGAGATTGTAGGTGAAATTGAAGATGAACATGATACTAAGCAAGGGCCTATGGTAACAAGCTTAGACAACGGTGCTTTTTTAGTAAATGCGAGAGCTCTAACCTCAGATTTAGAAAGAGCCTTAGGTTTAAATTTTTCTGAAGTTGATAGTTATAAGGAAGTAGATACTGTTGGAGGTCTTATTTTCACTATTAGTGGTAAAATACCAAATGTTAATGAAGTAATTCCTGATCCTAAATTAGGATTAAACTTTAAAATCCTAGAAGCAGATAACAGAAGAATTAATAAAGTTCTTGTTTCCAGGAGCGAAAAAATAATTGAAAAATAAAATAATATTTTTTATTAAAAATAAATATTTTGGATTTTTTTTATTTTTATTGGGCGTTTTAGCAAGTCTTGGTTTTCCACCCTTTCATCTCTTTCCAGTGACGATATTATGTTATTCATTAGTAATTTATTTTTTTACTTTAAATATTAAAAATAATGGCGATATTTTTCTTTGTAGCTTTTACTTTAGTTTTGGCAACCATTTAGGTTTGCTTTACTGGATTGCCATTTCTTTTAAGACAGCAAATATAGGGGGATATTTTGCTGGAGCGATTGCAGTTATATTTCTAAGTGCTTTTTTATCAATATTTGTTGCTCTATCCTTTTACTTTTTATTCAAATATACGAAAAATTTTAGAAGTATTTTCTTTGGCATTGTTTTTATTTTTATTTTTTCTTTATTAGATTGGTTAAAGGGCAATATTTTATGGGGTTTTCCTTGGACACCAATTTCAAGCTTATGGTCATTTAGTAGTAATGTCCTATTTCCTTTTTCTATTTTAGGAGTTTGGGGATATAGCGTTATTACTTTTTCATTAGTAATTGCCACTTATTATATTTCATGTAATTTAAAAAATTCATTTTTTTTTATATTTCCTTTTTTATTTTGCCTAATTCTTTTACCTAAAATTGTAAATACTAAGAAAAGCTTTTCAGAAACAATATCTATAAGATTGGTTCAACCTAATATAAAACAAGAAGATAAATGGAGCGATGACAAGTTTTTAAATAACTATAAAAAATTGACTTACTTAATTACATTAGATAACTACAGTGAGATTGATTTAATTGTATTACCAGAAACTGCTATAAGTTTTGATGTATATGAATTAATTCAAACAAATCATCAAATTAACTTTGGTATAGACCAAATTAAAAATTTAATAATAGGTGCTATAAGAACAGAGAAAGACAGTCAAGGTATGAGCATATTTAACTCTATGTTTTTAATTAAAAATAAATTTGAAATGATTAATTATCATGACAAACTTAAATTAGTTCCTTTTGGAGAGTTCCTTCCATTTAGGAATCTTCTAAATCTTGATAATTTGACCCAAGGAAGCTTAGATTTTCAAAAGGGAAAAGAATTAAATTTATTGAAGCTTTCATCCAACATAAACATATTGCCTCTAATATGTTATGAAGTCATATTTCCAGCACTAACGAATAGTCTTGTAGGAAAATACAACCTAATAGTTAATATCACGAATGATGCTTGGTATAAAAATTCTTCAGGTCCTTATCAACATTTTTCGCATACTAAAATCAGAGCTGTAATGGAGGGAGTGCCCTTGGTAAGAGTTTCTAATACTGGTATTTCTGGCATAATAGACTCTGATGGTAATGTTTTAAAAAAATTAAATTTAAACGAATATGGAATTTTAGACTATAAATTAAATTTAAACACTATTAAAACAGTATATAGTACTTATAATGAAACTATATTTATTTTAATTATGTTGACATTGTTCTCAGTAATATGTATTCAAATTTTTATAAAAAAAAAACTTAGTGTATGAAAAAATTTATATTCACTAGTGAAAGTGTTTCAGAAGGTCACCCTGATAAAATTTGCGATCAAATATCAGATGCCATTGTAGATTATTATTTAAAAAATTGCATAAACCCTGAGTCTGCTAGAGTAGCGTGTGAAACTATGGTTACTACAAATAAAGTTTTTATTGCCGGAGAAGTTAGGGGAGATGGAGAATTAGCTTTTGTTAATGAAAAAGAGATTGACCATATTGCAAGAGAAGTCATAAGGTCTATAGGATATGAACAAAAAACATTTCATTGGGAGGATGTAAAAATTGATATAAACTTACATGCTCAGTCTCCAGACATAAGCAGAGGTGTTGATGCAGATTTTAAAAATGAAGAAGGAGCAGGAGATCAAGGTATAATGTTTGGATATGCATCAGACGAAACATCTTCTTATATGCCATTGCCTATACAATTAAGTCACCAATTGCTAAAAACTATAAGAAGTAAAAGAGTGGAAAATGAAATAATGGGTTTAGGTCCAGATGCTAAATCGCAATTTTCAATTGTCTATGACGGAAACAAGCCTGTTGGTATAAACTCTGCGGTTCTATCCATACAACATTTGGGCTCATACAAAACACAAGACGTTAAAGACATTGTTCTTCCTATAATTCTTAGCACAATTCCTAAAGAGTGGAATTGTCCAGAGGAAAATATTTTTATAAATCCTACCGGAAGATTTGAAATAGGAGGGCCTCACGGTGATGCTGGTCTTACTGGCAGAAAAATAGTAGTAGATACCTATGGAGGTGTATGCCCACATGGAGGGGGAGCTTTTTCAGGAAAGGATCCATCTAAAGTTGATAGGTCAGGAGCTTACGTGGCTCGTTACATAGCAAAGAATCTAGTGGCAGCTGGCGTAGCACAAAAATGTACGCTTCAACTAGCTTACGTTATAGGAGTAGCAGAACCAGTTTCAATTTTTGTAGACACTCATCATACTTCAAATTTAGACAATGAAAAAATAATAAATGTCATAAGAAAGGTTTTTGAATTAAAGCCTGCTGGTATAAGAAAAATGTTAGATTTAGCAAGGCCTATTTATCAAAAAACATCCTATTTCGGTCATTTTGGAAGAGAAGACGAAGGAGAAAATCTTTTTACATGGGAAAAACTAGATAAAGTAGAAGAAATAAAAAGTTATTTTAAATAAACCTATATATAATTATTACGGTAGAAAAGTTTGTTACAAACTTAGTAAAGAAAAGAAAGAGTTAATAGCTAATATCCTTCCAAAAATAAAAATCACAGAAAAAGATTTTAGTGATTTTATAAAAAAAAATGTTTTAAAAAAAAAAAGTATAATTTTAGAAGTAGGATTTGGAATGGGAGACAATTTAAGCCACATGATCTCCAATAATAAAGAAATGATTTTCATAGGTTGCGATCCATATCTAAATGGTATAGCAAATTTCATTTCGGAGATAAAAGAGTGTGACTATAAGAGAATAAAAATTTATGATAGGGATGTAAGAATATTATTAGACAAATTACCTGAGAATTTATTTTCAAAAATAATTTTATTATTTCCTGATCCTTGGTTAAAAAGAAGACACAAAAAAAGAAGGCTTTTTAATGCAAATAATATAAAACTTTTTTTAAAAGTGCTTAAGAAAAATGGAGAGGTGTATTTCGGAACGGATGTAGATAACTATTTTAATGAAGTATTAGACTTTTTTCTTAAAAAAAAAGGCATTTACATTATTAAAAATAAAAAAGAATTCACAAAAATTCCAGATTATATTTGCGAGACAAAATATGCAAAAAAAGCACTTAAAAAAGGAGCAGTTCCCAAGTACTTAGTAGTCAAAAAAAAAGTAGATATATTATAAAAATTTCTTATAATAATTAATTCTATAATGTGTAAAGCTGTCTACTTTACTTGTTCAACAAATGAGGATTTTTTTGTTAAGAAGTTTTTCTTCAAGACCATTCGCTTTTATCATTATAAATATTGTACGATTAGAGGACTATTATGAGTGAGAAAGAAGAGTTATCAGTAGTGAGACCAGAACTTTTGCAAATTGCTGAAGCAGTTGCTAGAGACAAGTCTATAGAACAGCACATAGTAATAGAAGCTATGGAGCAAGCCATTCAATCTGTGGCAAAAAAAAAATATGGGCAGGATCTAGAGGTAAAAGCAACCATAGATGAAAAAACTGGTGAAATTAAAATTACTAGGTTGCTTTATATAGTGGATGATATTGAAGACTCATCAAATCAAATAACACTTAAACAAGGCCAATTTTATGATAAGAATGCAAAAGTCGGTGACACAATTCATGACCCGCTTCCTCCTATCGATTTTGGAAGGGTAGCTGCCCAAACAGCAAAACAAGTTATAGTGCAGAGGGTAAAAGAGGCTGACAAAGAAAGGCAGTTTATAGAATACCAAGATAAACAGGGACAGATAATTAACGGAGTTGTGAAAAGAGTTGAGTATGGAAATGTATACTTAGATCTTGGTAAAGCCGAGGCATACATGCGGAAAGATGATACTATAGCAAGAGAAACCTTTAGGCCTGGTGATAGAGTTAGAGCTTACATTACTTCCGTTAAAAAAGACTTGAATGGACCTCAAATTTATTTATCAAGAACTTGTAATGAGTTCATGTCATCGCTGTTTTCTCAGGAGGTTCCAGAAATTTATGACGGCATAATTAAGATTATTTCTGTTGCAAGAGACCCAGGAAGTAGAGCAAAGATTGCTGTCCTCTCCAACGATAAAACCATTGACCCAGTAGGAGCTTGTGTAGGTATGAGGGGTAGTAGAGTTCAAGCAATAGTAAATGAATTACAAGGCGAAAAAATTGATATTATAACTTGGACAGAAGATGCAGCTTCTTTTATAGTTAATACTCTATCTCCAGCTGAAGTTACCAAGGTAGTTCTTGACGAAGAAAGTAAGAAAGTTGAGGTAATAGTTCCAGACGACCAGCTAAGCTTAGCAATTGGTAGAAAAGGTCAGAATGTTAGGCTTGCTTCACAAGTTTCGAAATGGGAAATTACTATTTTAACTGAAGGTGCAGAGTCAGAGAGAAGACAAGCAGAAGTTAAAAAAGAGACCCAAGTTTTAATTGAGGCTCTGGTGATTGATGATGTGATAGCCCATCTGTTAGTTAATGAGGGATTTAAAAGCATAGAGGCAGTTGCTTACGTTCCTTTAGAAGAACTTCAATCTATAGAAGGTTTTGATGATAACTTAGCTAAAGAACTAAAAGACAGAGCTTTGGCATTTCTTGAAGAAAAAGAAGAAGAATATGAAAATGAAAGAGTCAAACTGGGAGTTGATGATGAGATGAAAGATATTGATGGCTTAGACTCAGAAATGATTGTTATTTTAGGTAGAAACAAAATTAAAACCAAAAATGATTTAGCTGACCTTTCTTCAGATGAGCTTTTAGAAATATTAGAAGGTAAATTTGATAATAATGAAGAGGCTGATAAAATCATTATGAAAGCTAGAGAAGGTTGGTTTAAATAGTAATTCATTTACAGGTAAAAAAAGATGGATAAAAAAAAATTAGGTCTCGTTAATAAAAATAAGTTAGAACTTAGAAAAACTGTAGGTAGTGGCACTGTAAAGCAGTCTTTTAGTCACGGCAGAGTCAAATCGGTGGCCGTTGAAGTAAAAAAGGTAAGAACTTTTTCTAAAAATAATAGTTCAAAAAATGAAGTCATAAATGAAAATAAATCTTTGCTAAGTGATAATCAAACTATCGAAAATAGAATTAATAACGATGTCCAGGAAAATAACAAAAAAAAATTAGAGCAAATTAAAGAAGCAGCTCATTCTGATAAAATAGACAGAGAAAATATTATTTCATCTCGCCAAGAAGAAGTATTTAGAAATAAAAAGTATCAGACTAAAGAAACTAAGAGTTCTGAAAGTGAAAATAAACCCTTACAAACTAAAAACTTCTCTACGCATAAATCAGAAAGACAAACTCCAAATTCTGCAATTGATGCAAACAGAGAAGATACAGGTAAGAGGACTAATACAAAAAAACAAAGAGCAGACTTAAAAAAACAATTATCTCTAGGTAAAGTAAATACTAGAAGGCAAACAGGAAAAATGACTATACAACAAGCCTATGAGGATGAGGAAAGACAGAGAAGCCTGGCTTCTATAAGAAGAGCGAGAGAGAAAGAAAAAAAATCACTAGAAGAAAAAACAACTGTCGATTTAAATAATAAGCCAATTGTAAGAGAGGTCAAGATCCCAGAGTTTATAACTGTGCAGGATCTTGCTAATAGAATGGCTGCAAGAGTTGCAGAAGTTATTAAGGTTTTGATAAAAAATGATATAGCGGCAACTGCGACTCAAACTATTGACTCAGATACGGCTGAACTTGTTGTGCTAGAATTTGGACACAAAACTAAAAGAGTATCAGAAGCAGATATTGAAATAGGGCTAGATGCTTCTACTGAAGATAAAAGTGATGCTGTTTCTAGACCTCCAATTGTTACGGTGATGGGGCATGTAGATCACGGAAAAACAACACTCTTAGATGCTATCCGAAATACAGATGTAGTTGCAAAAGAGCATGGAGGTATCACACAACATATTGGTGCCTACCAAGTATCCACCAAAGATAATAAAAAAGTCACTTTTATAGATACACCTGGTCATGCTGCTTTCAGCTCAATGAGGGCACGGGGCGCAAAATTGACTGATATTGTAGTATTAGTTGTAGCTGCGGATGATGGAGTTATGCCACAAACCGAGGAAGCCATAAAGCATGCAAAAGCTGCAAAGGTTCCAATTATAGTTGCAATAAATAAAATTGACAGTAACGGTGCTGACGCAAATAAAGTAAAGAATGAATTACTTAAGTACGATGTTCTTTTAGAAAGTCTGGGAGGAGATGTGCCATCAGTTGAAGTATCTGCTTTAAAAAAGACCAACCTAGAAACACTTATAGAAAATATTATCGTCTTGTCAGAAATTATAGAGACAAAGGCTAGCCTTTCTCAACGTGGTGAAGGGACAATAATAGAAGCCAAACGTGAGCAAGGTAGAGGTGTTGTTGCTTCAGTAGTTCAACAAAGAGGAATTCTTAAAAAAGGGGATATAGTTGTTGCAGGTTCCCAGTGGGGAAAAATTAGAGCAATTGTCAATGATAAGGGCGAAAATGTAGATACCTTAAATCCTTCTGAACCTTCTGAAATACTTGGTCTAAATGATGTACCGCAAGCAGGAGATGATATTATTGTTGTAGAAAATGAGTCAAGAGCCAGAGAAGTCAGCGAGTATAGAAAAGCACTCATTCAAAAAGAAAAAACAACAATCTTATCAAGAGCTAACTCCATGGAGAATATTTTAAAGAACATCAAAACTGGTGAAAAAAAACTTCTTAATATTATTATTAAGGCAGATGCTTTAGGTTCAAAAGAGGCTATAGTTAATTCCTTAGAAAGAATAGGAAATGAGGAAGTAGATGTTCAAATATTACTTGCTGGCGTTGGAGGAATAACAGAGACCGATGTAGTATTAGCAGCATCTAATGAAGCTTTTATAATAGGATTTAATGTAAGGTCGGACCTTCAAGCCAAAAAAGTTGCTAAACAACACAATATTAATATAAAGTACTATTCGATTATTTATGAAATATTCGACGAGATTAGAAGCCTTTTATCAGGAATGCTTCCACCTACAGAGAAAGAAAATTTCTTGGGTACCGCCGAAGTTAAAAAAGTTTTTAAAATATCAAAATTAGGAAAAGTAGCAGGATGCTTTGTTAAGGAGGGAGTCATTAAAAGGTCTAGCAAAGTAAGGCTGCTCAGAGATAGTATTGTTTTATATTCTGGCGACTTAGATACCTTAAAAAGGCACAGTGACGAGGCTAAAGAAGTTAGTCAGGGAATGGAATGTGGAATCTCAATTAAGGATTACAAAGATCTACAAGTCAATGATATTATAGAGTGCTATGAGATACAGAGCACTCCAAGAAAGCTTGAAGAAAACAAAACCTAGCTTCAATGAAAATTCTAAATAACAGAACTAGAAGAGTTGGCGAAAATGTTAGAGCAGTCTTGTCTAATATTATATTACAAAAAAAAAATTCTATTAACGGATTAGTTAGTGAGTTGATAACAATCACAGAAGTTCAACCTACGGCGGATTTAAGATATGCAAAAGTTTTCATAAGTTGTATGGGTAAATCCGATAAAGAAGTAGTAAAAGTTTTAAACGATAACTCAAGTCTATTTTCTAAACTCGTTGCCAAAGAACTTAGAACTAAATATTCACCTAAATTATCTTTTTTTTCAGATTATTCTTTTTCTCAAGCTGATAAAATTAATGAATTAATAAAATCAAAATAAAAATTATTAATCATGAATGGTAATGCAAGTGGTTGGATAAATATTTATAAGGAAGAAGGTATTACATCCCTCTCTATTTCTAAAGCATTAAAAAAAAAATTTAAGTTTAAAAAGTTAGGTCATTTAGGTACTCTTGACCCTTTAGCAGAGGGTGTGTTGCCTATTGCCGTAGGAGAAGCAACAAAATCTATTAAATTTATTACTAATAATAAAAAAAAATACACCTTTATTATCAAATGGGGAGAAGAGACTAATACTTGCGATAGAGAAGGTAAGATTATAGGTAAATCAAAAAAAAGGCCTTCTTATGAAGCAATAAAATTTATAATTAAAAAATTTTTCACAGGCAAGATTGATCAAATACCTCCTATGTTTTCAGCTGTAAAGATAAATGGAAAGAGAGCCTATAAATTAGCCAGAAAAGATATAGACATAAAGCTAAAAAAAAAAAATATAAACATTCTAAATATAGAGGCAGATAAGCCAGATGACGAAAATTATTGTCAATTTCATGTGCTTTGTAGCAAAGGAACTTATGTAAGATCATTAGCTAGGGATATAGCAAAAAAATTAGGAACAGTTGGCTTTGCTTACAAGATCACCAGAACAGCTGATAATATTTTTGATATTAATAACTCATATAATTTAAACCAAATCTTGAGCTTAAATTCTGAAGAAATATTTGAAAAATTCATGCCTATTGAATGTGTGTTAGATGAAATTAATATAATTAATTTAGAAAATAAATATTCAGAAATGTTAAAAAATGGTATGATTATTAATTCTAAATTAATAAATAGAGAAATTAGAAATGATAATAAATTAATTATAGTCAAAAATGGGGATAAACTAGTAAGTATTGCTAATTTAGAAAAAGAGTTTATCATACCACGACGTAATTTTAATTTATAGTTTGGAGGTAAATGTGACGATAAGCGTCAGTGAAAAAAAGGAAATAGTTTTAGATTTTGGTAAAGATAAAAAAAATACTGGTTCTACAGAAGTACAAGTCGCTATATTGACTAAGAAAATTAATAGTTTAACTGAGCACTTTAAAAAGCATAAGAAAGATCATCATTCTAAGCGTGGTCTTTTAGGAATGATCAACAATCGAAGAAAATTATTGAAGTATCTAAAAAACCAAGATGAAAACAAGTATACTGATTTGATAAAAAAATTAGGTCTCAGAAAGTAATTTCATAAAATAGGGAAATATATGTTTAATGTAATAAAAAAATCTCTTATGTGGGGAGACAAAGAACTAATATTAGAAACAGGAAAAATCGCAAGACAAGCAGATGGAGCGATTATGGTAACTTATGGAGAAACAAAACTATTATGCACTGTAGTTGCATCAAAACAAGACTCCTCAGAAAACGATTTTTTTCCATTAACAGTACACTACATCGAAAAATTTTATTCTGTAGGAAAAGTACCGGGAGGCTATCTAAAAAGAGAAGGACGCCCAAGTGAAAAAGAGACTCTCACTTCTAGATTGATAGATAGACCAATCAGACCACTTTTCCCAGAAGATTTTAAAAATGAGGTTCAAGTAATTTGCCAAGTGTTAAATCATGATGGAGAAAGTAGCACAGAAATTCCTGCAATAATTGGTGCTTCTGCTGCACTAACTATATCTGGTATTCCTTTTTATGGCCCCTTGGGTGCATGTAAAGTAGGTAAATTAAAGGATAATTTTATTATTAATCCCAATAGTGAGCAACTATTAGAAAGTGAGTTAGATTTGGTTGTTGCTGGAACAAAGGATGGAGTATTAATGGTAGAGTCAGAGGCAAAGGAATTAAGTGAAGATGAAATGTTAGAAGCAGTTGTTTTTGGGCAGACGTCATATAAAGAGGTACTCAATCTAATAATTGAGTTAGCTGAAGAAGCTGCAAAAGACCCTTGGGAGTTAATAAAAGTTGATACTTCTAATGAAGATAGTTTAGTTTCTGAGAAATATAAGGAAAAAATTTTATCAGCTTACTCTATAAAAAATAAAAAAGATCGACAAGAAAAGTTGAAAGAAATTTCTCAAAGCTTAGAGGAGTTATCACAGAAGTCTGAAATAGACATAAAAAAATTAAGTAGCTCTCTGGGTAAACTCCAGAAAAAAGTAGTAAGGGAAAAAATTCTTGCTTCAAAAACTAGAATAGATGGAAGAAAAATAGATGAAGTAAGACAAATTGAATGTGAAACAGGCTTGTTACCAAGAGCTCACGGGTCAGCTCTATTTACTAGAGGGGAAACTCAAGCTATAGCAGTGCTTACACTAGGAACCAGTGAAGACGAGCAAATGATTGACTCTCTGGACGGGTTCTATAAAGAAAAGTTTATGCTGCATTACAATTTCCCGCCGTTTTCTGTTGGAGAGGCAGGCAGAATGGGAGGTACAGGTAGAAGAGAGATAGGTCATGGAAAATTAGCATGGAGAGCTATTAATCCTATTTTACCAAACTATGAGGATTTTCCATATACTTTGAGAATAGTATCAGAAATAACTGAGTCAAATGGTTCTTCTTCCATGGCTACTGTTTGCGGAAGCTCGCTTGCCATGATGGATGCTGGAGTTCCTATTAAGAAACAAGTTGCAGGAATAGCTATGGGTCTAATAAAAGATAAAGAGAAATTTACAGTTTTATCAGATATTTTGGGAGACGAAGACCATTTAGGAGATATGGATTTCAAGGTTGCCGGAACCAAAGATGGAATTACTTCACTTCAAATGGATATAAAAGTAGACTCAATTACTAGTGAAATTATGAGCACAGCCCTCAAACAGGCAAAAAAAGGTAGAATTCTTATTTTGAAAGAAATGGACAAAGTTATCAAAAACCCAAATAAAGAGCTCAATGAATTTGCTCCTAAGATGGAATTGTTGAAAATAGATACAGACAAAATAAGGGAGGTAATAGGAACTGGAGGAAAAGTTATTAGAGAAATAGTAGAAAAGTCTGGAGCAAAAGTGGATATTGATGATGAGGGAATAATAAAGGTTTCTTCTAATCAAAAAGAATATATTAAAGCAGCCTTACAGATGATACACGATATTATTGATGAACCAGAAAATGGAAAAATATACTCTGGAAAAGTAGTTAAAGTAGTAGAATTTGGAGCTTTTGTAAATTTTTTGGGTAAAAGAGATGGCTTAGTGCATATAAGTGCTTTGTCTGAAGATAGGGTTGCTAAAGTTACTGATGTAGTAAATGAGGGGGATGAAGTTAAAGTAAAAGTAATTGGTTTTGACAAAAGAGGTAAAGTAAGATTAAGTATCAAGGATGTTGATTAATCTTTATTAGATAGTATTTAATATATATATATGAAAAATTTGAATTCTATAAACCTAGCTGGAAAAGAAGTTCTTCCTATAATTGAAGGAGGAAAGGGAGTTGCAGTTTCTAACGGCCTCACCGCCGGAAGCTGGGCAGCCTCGGGAGGAATAGGAACATTTTCAGGGGTTAATGCTGATGATTACAGAGAAGATGGAAGTGTTATACGTCAAGTTTATTATGGAAAAACTAGAATTGAAAGACATGAGGAATTAATAGATTACGGAATTAAAGGTGGAATAAAACAAGCGCAAATAGCCCACGATATATCTGGAGGAAGAGGTAGGTTGAACGTTAATATTCTCTGGGAAATGGGAGGAGCACAGAGAGTGTTGGAAGGCATATTAGAAAAAACTAAAGGTTTAGTTCACGGTGTTACATGTGGAGCCGGTATGCCTTTTAGATTAGGAGAAATAGCCTCAAAATTTGATATTTTTTATTACCCCATAGTTTCTTCAGCAAGAGCTTTTAAAATTTTATTTTTAAGAGCCTATAAAAATTTTTTACCAAAATTGGGGGCAGTGGTTTATGAAGATCCTTGGTTAGCTGGAGGACACAATGGACTATCAAACAGCGAAGATCCTTCAAAGCCGGAAAAACCATTTGAAAGAGTAAGTCTATTAAGAAAGTTTATGAGGAGCGTTGGTTTAGGAGAAATTCCTATTGTTATGGCAGGCGGTGTTTGGCACTTATCTGATTGGGAAAATTGGATTGATAACCCAGAATTAGGACCTATCGCATTTCAATTTGGTACCAGACCCCTTCTTACTAAAGAAAGTCCAATTCCAAAGGCTTGGAAAGATAAGTTGATGGATCTTAAAAAAGGTGAAATAAAACTTCATAAGTTTAGTCCTACAGGGTTTTACTCGTCCGCTGTAAAAAATAACTTTATTAAAGAACTAACAGACAGATCTTTAAGACAAATTAAATTATTCACTAAAAGTGGTGAAACAACTAGTATGGATATGAGTGAGTATCCATTAGGAAAAGCAAAAAGACCTTTTGTGATTTTAAAAAAAGATATTTCTAGAGTAAAAGAATGGATAAAGAAGGGATTTAGTGAGGTTTTAAAAACCCCAGATAATACTATAATATTTGTTAGTCCAGAAAAGGCTGATGAAATAAAAAAAGATCAAAGGGATTGTATGGGGTGTTTAAGTCATTGCTCATTTTCTAACTGGGCTGATAAAGGAAAAGTTTCCACCGGTAGAAAGGTTGACCCTAGAAGTTTTTGCATACAAAAAACTTTGCAGGAAGTGGCTCACGATGATGATGTTAATAATCAATTAATGTTTGCAGGTCATAATGCATGGAAATTTGCAAAGGATCCTTTTTATTCCAATGGATTTGTCCCTTCAGTCAAGCAATTGGTTGACAGAATAATAACAGGTTCATAACTTAAGAATATGTCTGAAGCAAAAAAAATTTTAAATAAAAACAACTTAAGGCCTACAAAGCAAAGAATTGCTATTGTGGAATTTATTTTACAAAAGAATAAAATCCATGTTACTGCGTCTAAATTAATAAAACATTTGAGAAATAAAAATATCAACATATCTTTAGCAACTATTTATAATAATCTCAACGAACTGGCAGATAAGGGAGTTTTAAAAAAGTTTTACGTAAATAATGACAAGATGTGGTTTGATACCAACCTAGAGGATCATTACCACTTTTATGACTGCGATAAAGATGAATTAATAGATATCGACAAAAGTGAAATATCATTCTCCAAATCTCCTGAAATTCCCTCTGGAAAAATTAAGGATTCAGTCAACATAATTATTAATTTAAAAAATAAAATTTAAAATATTATATTTTCTTTATTGAATATAATTCTGCAAAATGTTAACTTTTTTGTAGTTTAGAATCATTCTAATAATCTAAATTAGATTAACATTCGTATTAGAATATATAAACAGACTTTTAAACACTCACAAAGGAGAAAATATGTCATTATCAAAAAGTAAAACAGTAGAAAATTTAAAGGCAGCATTTGCTGGTGAATCGCAAGCAAATAGACGCTACTTATATTTTGCTTCTAAAGCAGACGTTGAAGGATTTAACGATGCTGCAGCGGTATTTAGATCAACAGCTGAAGGAGAAACTGGACATGCTTTCGGTCATTTAGAATTTCTTGCTGAGGTTGGTGATCCAGCTACAGGAGAGCCAATAGGAAGTACTTCTGAAAACTTAAAGGCTGCTATAGCAGGTGAAACACATGAATATACAGATATGTATCCTGGGATGGCTAGAACGGCTAGAGAAGAAGGTTTTGATGAAATAGCTGATTGGTTTGAAACATTAGCAAAAGCAGAAAGAAGCCATGCTGGAAGATTTCAAAAAGCTTTAGATACTTTAGCAGAATAGTAAGTAATTCTTAACGCAGTAACATAAACATGTTACTGCGTTTTTCATTTGAAAGGAAAGTTATGGTACAAGAAGGCGGTTTAAGAGCTCCTGAAAGAGAGTCTTTAGACATAAATTCTAAAGATTTTTGGAATAGTGATAGTTTAGATAATGAGATGAGAAGGCAATTTGATGTCTGTCACAGTTGTAGGAGATGTTTTAATTTATGTGACAGCTTTCCTAAGCTTTTTGACTTAATTGATGAGTCAGATAGTATGGAATTAGATACTGTTTCATCCAATAACTTTGATAAAGTTGTAGATGCATGTACATTGTGTGACATGTGTTTCATGGTTAGTTGCCCTTATGTGCCACCTCACGAATTTGCTATAGATATCCCGTCTTTATTTATAAGATATAAAGCTCAAAATAAGAATAATAGTTTTATTGAAAGTAGGTTATCCAAAACAGACTTTAACGGAAAATTAGGTATTAAATTTCCAAAAATTTTTAATTGGGTTACTAGTAGAAAAAATAAATTTTTTAGATTGATTTTAGATAAAATTATAAAAATTGATTTTAGTGTAAGATTGCCTAAGTTTAATACATTTAATCTATTTTCATACATCAAGAAAAAATCTAAAGAAATTGATTATAAGTCATTAGAAAATGATAAAGTCTTAATTTTTAGTACATGCTATGCAGGTTATAATGACTCTGAAATAGGTAAATCTTTGTTAAATATTCTTGAGAAAAATAAAATATATTATGAAGAAGGTTATACAGAATGTTGCAAAATGCCACAGCTTGAACAAGGAGCTGTAGAGGAAGTTAAATCATCGGCTGAGAAAACGGCTGCAAAACTAATTTCAAAAGTAAGAGATGGCTTTAAGGTAGTTACTCCTATAGCGTCATGCGCTTTAATGCTCAAGTCACATTGGCCTCTAATTTGTCCTGATAACTCTGATGTTATAGAACTGTCTAAAAATACAATGGACGTAGATGAGTTTTTAGTAGATTTACACAACAAAGGAAAATTAAATTTAAATATTAAACCTCTTAATAAAAAAATCACATTACATACCGCGTGTCACAGCAGGGCGCAAAATATAGGAGCTAAATCCTACAATCTACTTAATCTCATTACGGAGGAAAAAAACATTAACATAGAAAAGTGTTCAGGACATGGAGGAACGTGGGGAATTAAAAAAAAGTGGAATAAAACAGCTAGAAAAGTAGGGTTACCGGCTGCTAGAAATATTTTTAAAAATGAAGAAAATATAATAGCATCTACATGCCCTTTAGCAGCATTACATTTAAAAGACATTAATGATGATAAAAAGCTTTCTAATTACAATAAAAAAATATTTCATCCACTTGAATTAATTTCCGAAGCTTATGGAAAAGAGGATACAAATTGAAAAAAAAAGTTCCTAATATTATTTTTAAAACTCGAGTAAGAGATGATAACATAAGTGGCAAAAATCCTTACAGATGGCAAGATGTATCTAGTGATGATTATTTTAAAAATAAGAAGACAGTTCTATTTTCACTCCCAGGAGCTTTTACACCAACATGCTCAACTTTTCAATTGCCAGGATTTGAGAGTATGTATAAAGAGTTTAAAGAAAATGGAATTGATGAGATTTATTGTTTATCTGTTAATGATGCTTTTGTTATGAATGCTTGGGCAAAAATCCAAAAATTAAAACACGTTAAAGTAATACCTGATGGATCAGCAGTATTTACCAGATTAATGGGCATGCTAGTAAAAAAAGATAACCTCGGCTTTGGTCTAAGATCATGGAGGTATGCGGCGTACATAAATAACTGCATAATAGAAAAAATGTGGATAGAAAAAGGTATGGCAGATAATACTTTTGGAGACTCTTATGGGGAAACAAGCCCTGAAAATTTACTAAGATTTTTTAAACAAATTACCATTTAATTAATAAAGGATAATAATATGAGCATCAATCAAATAATACCAGAAGATATACATGCAAGAGAAGAATACATAAATATTAGAGCGCAATTAAGAAAAGAAATTGTTCATAGAAAAAAGAAAAGAAGAGTAGACATAGGCCCTAATGTGACCTTGTATTTTGAAAATAAGGACACGATAATACACCAAATTAATGAAATGGTATTTATTGAAAATGGAGGAAAAGAACAGATATTAGAGGAGATAGATGCATACAAATCTCTAATCCCTAATGGGAAAGAACTTATTGCTACTGTAATGGTTGAAATAGATAATCCCAATAAAAGAGCACAGGCACTATCAAATATGGGAGGTTTTGAAGAAACCTTTAATATTAAACTTGATGACAAAATAATTGAGGGCAATGCTGAGCTAGATGTGGATAGAACGACTGCTGATGGTAAAGCGTCTTCGGTTCAGTTTGTTCATTTCCATTTTTCTGAAGAGGATATTAAGTGTTTTAGGTCTGAAAATTCAAGAATAGAAATTTCAATTAATCATGTAGCATATACTCATGCAACTACGCTACAAGAGGATACTAAAAATGAACTAGTAGGCGATTTCAAATAATTACTTTTCAGTACCCCACACTCTTGTTTCATTAATATAACCTTTGATATTTGAAACACTAACCTTACAGCTATTCACTTGATAAATTAACTCTTTACATTTTAATTTATCAAGTATTGTATTTTTTTTAACAAGAGCAATTTTATTTTTATTTTTATCAAAAATGTAGGAGTCTTCTAAGACTATTAAACTTTTTTTATTTGAAATAGTTGCGTTCCATATCCAGCCTACAGTCCCATCGTATAGCTCCACTTTAGAATATATCTCTCCTTTTTCTAGCATTTTTACTGGCATATTTTGAATGGTGAGAGTCCAGTTTATGGGATACTGTTTTCCAGGTCCAGCTCTTAGATTAGTAGTAGATTTTATGCTAACAAAGCTTTCAGATATTGACACGCTAATGGTAAAATAAAAAAGAGCATATAATAAATATCCATAATGCATAATTGAACAAATAAAATATTTATTATAATATTTCAAGTATAAATTATGAAAGTCAAAAAACCAACTGTATTCATAACTAGAAAGTTACCAACAACAATAGAAACTAGGATGATGGAGCTTTTCGATACTACTTTAAATGAGACAGATATTCTTTTATCTGAGGAGCAACTTATTAATGTTTTTAAAACTTACGAAATAATAGTTCCATCAATAGCTGATAAAATATCTGAAAAAGTCTTAGCTGACTCAGGAGATAATTTAAAGCTGATAGCAAATTTTGGAGCAGGCACAGATCATATAAATCTAGAAGCTGCAAAAAATAAAAATATTATAGTTACTAATTCTCCAGGGCTCTTAGCAAATGACACAGCTGATTTAATAATGTCTCTTTTACTAGCTCTGCCAAGAAGATTATATGAGGGATCTAAATTAGTAGCCGAAGGAAATTGGAATGGATGGAGTCCTACTAAAATGTTAGGAAAAAGAATATATGGAAAAAGATTAGGAATTATTGGTATGGGAAGAATAGGACAAGCAGTTGCCAAAAGAGCAAAAAGTTTTGGAATTTCGATACACTACCACAATAGAAAGCAATTACCATCAAATATTGAGCAATTATTTGAAGCTACGTACTGGAGTAGCCTAGATGAAATGATAAAAAGAATGGATATTATCTCAATTAATTGTCCGCTAACTAAAGATACCAAGAAACTAATGTCGAAAGAGCGGTTAGAATTAATGACAAAAGACTCTTATTTAATTAATACCTCGAGAGCTGAAATTATTGATGAGGAAGCTTTATTTTATCTTTTAAAAAATAATAAAATTGCAGGGGCAGGGCTAGATGTTTTTAGAAGACAAGAAAATGGCAATTCTAAACTACTTGAAGCGCCTAACACTATATTAATTCCTCATTTAGGTTCAGCTACTATAGAAGGTCGTATAGAGATGGGAGAGAAAGTTATAATTAATATTAAAACTTTTATAGACGGACACAATCCCCCTAATAGAATTATATAAAAATAGTTTTATCGTTTTTGTGTTTGTTAATAATTTCATATAGTGACATAGCTACAATTTTTTTATTATTCATAAGATCTTTATTTTCAAGGTTTAGGAAATTCATAGCTGTATCACAATAAAAAAACTTTACTTTTATTTCTAAACAAAGATTAAAAACATCCAAGTAACTTGTCATTTTTTTCATAGAAAATTTTTTAGAAAAATTCTTTTTATCAAACTTAATCCAATCATTTCTCAGGAAGTTACAAGAATATCCAGAAAAAAAAAGAGTAACGTTTATGTTACAGGCCTGATAAGTCGAAGCTAAATTTAGGGCATAGTAACATTTATAGAAATCAGATGTAAATAAGATAATCAGAATATTTCTATCTATTATCATTTTATCTGTACTTACTACAAAATTTACACTCAGGGTCTACATTAATCTTAATTTTTCTAAAGTTATTATTTAACAAATCGTATAAATTTATAAAGCCTGCTAAGGACTCTCCTATTCCTAATATTTCTTTTACTACTTCTGTTGCTTGCAAGGAACCTAAAAATCCACCTAGACTTCCAATTACACCGTTGCTAGAACAGTTTCCCACTAAAGCATTTTTAGGTTTATTAGGAAACAAACATCTAAAACAAGGGTACTTATTTTCATTTCTTTTCCAAGTCGATATTTGACCTTCATACTTAGTTATAGCTGCGGCAACTAGTATTTTATTATTTTTAAAAGAAGAGTCTGCAATTAAATACCTTGTATCAAAGTTATCACTCCCATCAACTATCACATCATGATTTAAAACAAGACTATCTACATTTTCAACGCTAACCTTCTTATTTATACTTGTAACCTTTATATCTGGGTTAAGTTTATTAACATAACTAGCTGCACTATCTGATTTAAAACCTCCTATTTTTTCAGTACTATGAATAATTTGCCTCTGAAGGTTAGAAAGTTCTATTTTGTCATGATCAATAATAGTAATATTGCCTACTCCTACTGCGGATAAATACATAATAACAGGAGATCCCAATCCTCCTGCTCCTACAACCAATACTTTAGATTTAAGTAGTTTTTCTTGCCCTATACCCCCAATCTCCGGAAGTAGTATATTTCTTGAATATCTTTCTAGATTTAAGTTGGATAATGCCATTTTGTTCCAGTTTTAGATTTTAATTTTGAGTATTAGCATCCTCTTTATGAGAGGATGTCAACGGTTCACTTTTTTTAGCTAATATAGGATAAATAATTTCTGTAAGCATCTTAGAAGACAACAAATTTTTATCCATTTCGTTATATTTTACTAAGCAGCTAGAATTATTATAAATATGAACACTGTTCTTATTAGATCCTATATTACCTTTCCCTGATGCAACATTATTTGCCACTATTAAATCACATTTTTTTGATTTAAGTTTGAATTTTGCATTATTTTTTAAATTCTGGGTTTCTGCAGCAAATCCAACAACTAATTTGGGCCTTTTTTTATGAGTTGCTACAAACTTAAGAATATCTTTATTCTCAGTCAATTTAAAAGAAAAATTATTTTCTGTTTTCTTAAGCTTATTCTTATTAAATCTTTGTATTTTCCAATCTGCTACGGCTGCTACTCCTATAAATAAGTCTTTTGGAATATTTTTTGAACAGCTTTCATACATTTGTTGAGCTGTTTCTACTGCGATAAATTTTTTAATATTTAGGGGTTTTTTTAAATTTGTTGGTCCAGATACTAAACAAACATTTGCTCCCATTTTAGCAAGCTCCTCTGCTAATGCGTATCCTTGTCTACCCGACGAGTAATTGCTTATATAACGAACTGGATCGATGGCCTCTTGAGTTGGACCAGCAGTAATTAAAGCCTGTATTCCTTGAAAAATATTTTTTTCTTTAAAAAGGACGTTTTTGACTAATTCTGTTATATCTTCTGGTTCCTTCATTCTTCCTTTTCCAATATCTCCACAAGCAAGCGAGCCACTATCGCTATTGTAAATTTTATAACCTGCTTCTATAAGGTTTTGAAAGTTCTTCTTAGTGAAATAGTTGCTTAGCATATTTGAGTTCATAGCAGGAAAAATTAAAGTAGAAGAATTACTAGCTAGCAAAACAGTGGAAGCGAGATCATCTGCTATTCCATTTGCAATTTTTGCTATAAAATTAGCAGAAGCCGGAGCCACAAGTACTAAGTCATTATCCTTTGCTAATTTAATATGACCCATATCCATTTCCTCATCTAAGCTGAATAAGTCAGTATATACTTTATTGCCTAGGATAGAAGATACAGCAAGAGGAGTAATAAATCTTTCAGCAGATTTTGTAAGTATGCAGTTTAAAGTAATATTTAGTTTTTTGAGCAAACGAATTAAATACAATGCCTTATAGGAAGCAATGCTACCAGTAATTATCAATAGAATCTTTTTTTTTTTCATATTTAAATTTTTGTAAAAATATTTAAGTAGGCTATTCCTCCAAAATATTTTTTACGATTATAACAAAAAAAACCATTTTTAGTAAAAATATTCATTAATTCTAAATTATGAGGAAAACTCTTAATAGAATCCACTAAATACTTATAAGCATCCTTATTATTTGCTACCCGTTTACCAATAAACGGAATAAGTTTAGCTGAATAAGACTCATATAAAGGACTGACAAATTGATTAACAGACGGTGAAAATTCCAGAACATAAATCTTTTTTCCAAATTTTAAAACTCTTCTACATTCTAATATACATTTTTCTAATTCAGCAAAGTTTCTTAAACCGAAGGCCAAGGTAATAATATCAATAGAATTATCTTTAAAGCTCAATTGATCTGCACTGCCATTAATGTAATATAAATTTTTTTGATGAAGCGAGTTTTTAAAACATTTACCATTGGATATCATTTCAAAACTAATATCATATAAGTAAATTGAACTATCTAAAAATCTTTTAGCTAAATAATTGCTAATATCTCCAGTTCCTCCTGCTAAATCTAAAATTACGTCAGCTTTTTCATTTTTAATACTATTTACTAAACTTCTCTTCCAAACTCTATGAAAACCCAAACTCATTAAATCATTCATTAGGTCATATCTTTTAGAAACATCATTAAATAGTTTTTTTATAATTTTTTTTTTACTACTATCAACTATTTTATTTTTTTTATATTCCATATGCTAAATTAGGTAATTATATGATATTATTAACAAGTAAAACTAATGTAATTTTTAGTTAACTCTTTTGTTAAAGTAAATTACTTATATTATAAATTTAAAATAATTCATAATTAATAATTTTTATTATATAAACTTATGCCAGAGTTACCAGAAGTAGAAGTAATTGTTAAAGGACTAAATAAGAATATATTAAATTTGAAAATTTTAGACTTTAAAATTATCAATAAAAATTTACGCTATCCTCTTTCCAAGGATATGGAAGATACATTTAAAAACAAAACTGTAAAGCATATTTTAAGAAGAGGGAAATACGGTATAATAGTATTTGATGGGTCTCAACATATTATTTTTCACTTAGGAATGACCGGTAAGTTTAGACTTTTAAAAAACAAAAAAGATAGTAATTTGCATGACCATATAGTAATCCAATTTAATAATGGCTTAAATTTGATATATAATGATGTAAGAAAATTTGGCTTTTTTTTGGTATACAGCAATCATATAGATTTGTACAACTTTAAGAAATTAGGCGAGGAGCCAAATTTACTTAGTCACTTAAAAGAAGAACTGTGGAAAATTTTTAAATCAAAAAAAAAAAATGTAAAAAGTATCTTGCTAGATCAAAGTTTTATTGCTGGAATAGGAAATATTTATGCAAGCGAAATTTTATTTGATTGCAAACTTAATCCTCACACACAGGGCTCAAATTTTGATAAAAAATCTTTTTATAGGCTTTTAAAGTCGACAGAAACTGTTTTAAAAAAAGCTATTCTTAAAGGAGGAGTTTCAATTAAAGATTATAGAAATATAAAGGGAGAACTAGGATATTTTCAAACAGATCTAAAGGTATATGGTAGAGAAGGTTTAGCTTGCTATAAATGCAAAAATTTGATAACAAGAGACAAAATTGCTGGAAGATCGACTTTTTATTGTAAAAATTGTCAAAAATATTGATGGATAAATTAGAAAATATAACTTTTGAAAAAACTGGGAAAATTGGACTAGTTAGATTAAATAGACCAGAATCCCTAAATGCTCTTTGCGATAATTTAATTAAAGAACTTAATCAAACGCTAGATATTATCGAGCAAGATGATCAAATCAGTGTAGTGGTATTAACCGGATCAGAAAAAGCTTTTGCTGCAGGAGCAGATATTAGCGAAATGAGTGATAAGAATTTTATAGATCTGGTAAAAAAAGATTTTATATTGCCTTGGGAAAGGTTAAGTAAATTTAGAAAACCTACAATTGCTGCAGTATCAGGGTATGCTTTAGGAGGAGGATGTGAAATAGCCATGATGTGTGACATCATAATAGCTGCAGATAATGCTAAGTTTGGACAACCAGAGATAAATTTAGGAACTATCCCCGCTGCTGGAGGCACACAACGCTTGGTGAAAAGTGTAGGAAAATCTAAGGCTATGGAAATTGTTTTGTCTGGTGATATTATAACTGCATCAGAAGCAAAGGAGTATGGATTAATATCAAAAGTAGTGCCAACCCAACTGCTATTAGATAAATCATTAGAAATAGCAACCAAAATTGCTGAAAAATCTTTACCTGTTCTAATAATGGCTAAAGAAGCAGTAAATAGGTCTTTCGAATTATCGTTAGAAGAAGGAATGAAAAATGAAAGAAGACTTTTCCAATCCACTTTTTCTTTAACAGACAGAAAAGAAGGAATGCAAGCTTTTTTAGAAAAAAGAAAAGCTAAATTTAATAATAAATAGTTGATAATTAACTATTAATTCTTTATCTTATATTATTTTCGGAGATATATATGGCTAATACAAGTTCAGCAAAAAAAAAGACAAGAGTTATTGAACGAAAAACAATAAGTAGGGAAATGCAAAAAAGTAAAATTAAAACTTTGATTAAAAACGTCGAATCATTAATAGCAAAAAAAGACCAGAAATCAGCTCTTGACCAATTAAAAAAAATCGATTCAAAATTGCAAGCAGCAGGAAATAAAAAAATTTTGACAAAAGCTAAAATATCTAGAATTCAAAAAAGACTAAATTCTAGGCTTGTAGGTATATCAAAAAAATAATTTTAATTTTGTCTTTTTAATATTTATACTATCCAGTATCGTTAAACTTAATTAACTTTTTTTTAAAGAAAAATTAAATCGTTATTACGATTGTGGGGGAGTATTGTCTAATTTAATGTATGTAAAATATCAGGCAGATGAAGAAGAATTACAAAAAAAAATCTGGATTAATATACATAATGAATTAAAGAAAGAATTAGGCTTAGTTGCTTACAAAAGCTGGCTAATAAGATTAAAGATTGTTGGTTTTACCCCTAAAGGAGAGTTGTATCTATCGCTTCCCACTGAATTTTTAAAAGATTGGGTTGTTAATCACTATATTATAATTATAGAAAAGCTTTGCAAAAAAAATTATTTACAAGCTCAGAAAGTAGAAATTATTGTTAACAATAATTCAGACTTGACTAATTTGAGAGATCTACGAACCGAAGAAGTATTAAATTTTAACAATGATGGCTCTTCGCCATTAGATCCTAGATTTACTTTTAAAAACTTTGTAGTTGGGAAGTCAAATGAACTAGCGTTTGCTGCTGCCAAAAGGGTAAGCGAGAATAATTCAGTTTCTTTTAATCCTCTTTTCTTATTTGGAGGTGTTGGATTGGGTAAGACCCACCTAATGCACGCAATCGCATGGGATATTAAGGAAAGAGAACCAAAAAGAAAAGTTGTATACTTATCTGCCGAAAAGTTTATGTATGAGTTTGTAAAATCTTTACGTTATAAAGATACTATGTCCTTTAAAGACAAATTTAGATCTGTTGATGTACTAATGGTTGATGATATACAGTTTATTGCAGGCAAAGAAAGCACACAAGAAGAATTCTTTCATACTTTTAATTCTCTAGTTGGACAGTCCAAACAAATTATTATTAGTGGAGATAGAGCTCCATCAGATTTAGATGGCCTAGAAGAAAGATTACAATCCAGGCTAAGTTTTGGATTAGTTGGTGAAATTCATAAGGCTGACTATGAACTGAGACTTAGCATTTTGCAAACTAAAATAGATGCAAGAGAAGGTATAAACGTAGATGAAGAAATTATACAATTTCTTGCTAAGAAAATTAGTTCAAATGTCAGAGAATTGGAAGGTGCCTTACGAAGATTAGTTGCACATTCAGAATTAGTAAATAGACCAATTAATTTACAATTAGCTCAACAGCTACTTCATGATTTACTAAAAGCAAATGATAGGAAGGTAACAGTTGAAGATATACAGAAAAAGGTAGCGGATTATTTCAATATCAGATTTAATGATATGGTTTCAGTAAGAAGGTCAAGAATAGTTGCAAGACCTAGACAGGTAGCAATGTACTTGTCTAAAACATATACCCCCAAATCATTACCAGAAATAGGTAGAATGTTTGGCGGAAGAGACCATACGACCGTTATGCATGCTATAAAAAAAGTCCAGGAATTGTGTAAAGTAGATTCATCATTTGCTGAACATATAAAGGTTCTCAAGAGAACTTTAGAGTATTGATTGAGATAAGTTTTTTAATTTGTAATATTACTATATATAGTTGTATAATAAGGATGAATACATAATTTTCTTGGACTTTATAGAGTGACAAACAAACATGAAGGCTAAAATAAATAAAAGAAGTTTGGTACAAACATTATCTCACCTACACAGTGTTGTTGAAAAAAGAAATACAATACCAATACTTGCAAATGTTTTAATAGAAGCTAAAGATAAAAAATTAATATTAGCAGCTACTGATATGGAAATAGCAGAACTTCAAAGTATATCATGCGAGGTTCTTCAGGAGGGAGCCGTAACTACACCTGCCCACATACTTTATGACATTGTGAGGAAACTTCCTGATGAAGCGATGATAGAGTTAGAAAGTAAAGAAGGAAAAAAACTAGGAATAAAATCAGACAAAATTTCTTTTTCATTGATGTGTCTGCCTCCTAATGATTTCCCAGACATACATTCAGGAGAATATCCTGAAGGTTTTGATATAGAGGCTACAAGTCTTAGTAGATTAATAGATAAAACTCTCTTTTCGGTTTCTACCGAAGAGACAAGGTATTATCTAAATGGAATTTATTTACATTCAATAAAAGATGATGAACAAGAAATTTTAAGGGCAGTGGCAACTGATGGACACAGGCTTTCTAGACTAAGTGCTTCTTTGCCAAATAATGTAAAAAATCTTGAGGGCGTAATTATTCCTAGAAAAACTGTTACTGAAATTAAAAAAATAATTGATAATCTAGAAGGTAAAGTAAAAATACAAATAGCTAAGAATAAAGTCAAATTTACTATAGATAACGTTATAATTACTTCAAAATTATTAGATGGAGCATTCCCAGATTATGAAAGAGTTATACCAGAAAATAATACCAAAGAGCTTATAGTAGATAAGCTAGAATTTATTGCTGCTGTGGATAGAGTCTCAACTCTATCATCAGATAGAACAAGAGCAATTAAATTTAGTCTTGTAAAAAAAAATTTAGAAATTACTGCAGAAAATCCAGATCAGGGAAGTGCTAAAGAAAATATTAATGTTCATTATGATGGAGATGATTTGGAAATTGGCTTTAATTCAAAATATTTAATTGATATTGCTAGACAAATTACAGGAGCTAATATTAAGTTTATGTTGTCTGATAAACTGTCACCAACTCTATTATTAGATGAAGAAGATAACTTAGCGCTATATCTTCTTATGCCAATGCATATTTAGTAAATTTTAGTTTATATGTATGTTTTCTAATAACCAAGCTGAAAGCAATTTTATAAAAAGTTTATATATAGAAAACTTCAGAAATCATAAATCTCTTGAAATTCAAGCAAGTAAATCATCAATAGTTATTCATGGAAAGAATGGAGCTGGTAAAACAAGTATTCTTGAGGCGTTATCAATTTTTTCAAATGGAAAAGGATTAAGAAATTCAAAATTTTTAGAAATGATTAAAAAAGATCAAGAAATGTTTTGTGTCTCTATAAGCATACAAGGAAAAAATAAAATTCTTTCAGAGTTGAAATCTATATATAATAAAAATACCAAGAGCAGACAAATTTACGTGAATGGAAAAGAAAAAAAAAATCTTAAACAGCTACGGCAGATTTTTCCTATGCTTTGGATAACACCTTACGATGAAAAAATATTTACAGGTTCTGCCACTTCAAGAAGAGCATTTTTTGATAGACTAGTTGCAAATTTTGATGTTTCCCACAATCAAAGAATAAATAATTATAATAAATTATTGCAACAAAGATCAAAGATTCTAAAAAATAGTTATCAAGATATTAGTTGGCTGGATGCGATCGAAGATCAATTGTCTAAGCTAGCTGTCTCAATATGTTCATCAAGATTAGACATAATAGAAAGATTATCTACATTTTTATCAATGAAAATTAAGGGGTTTCCAAATCTTAGGATTGATTTCTCAGAGTCGATAGAAAATAATTTATATACGGAACCAGCAGTAAGGGTAGAGGAAAAATTAAAGCTAAAATATATGGAGTCTAGAGAGATAGATTTATTATTAGGAGGAAGCGTGCATGGTAGTCATAAAACAGAATTATTATGTTATAACCTAGAAAAAAATATGCCTGCTGATATGTGTTCTTCAGGAGAGCAAAAACTTTTATTGGTTGCTATTATTTTGTCTTGCGCAAAGGCGCTAAAAAAAAGTTTTAAAATTTCTCCTATTATGCTCCTAGATGAAATTTTTGCACATCTGGATCAGATAAAAAGAAGCTTACTTTTTAAAGAACTGATGTCTTTAGGGTCACAATTATGGATAACAACTACAGAAACTGACAATTTTTTCAAAAAATATGATAATGTGTATTATTATGAATTAAAGAATTTAAATATTAAAAATGAATAAAAAAACTGAAAATAAAACTCAAGACTATAACGCCTCTTCAATAAAAGTTTTAAAAGGTTTAGAAGCAGTAAGAAAGAGGCCAGGAATGTATATAGGCGACACTGATGATGGCTCGGGATTACATCATATGGTTTTTGAAGTTGTCGACAATTCTATAGATGAGGCCTTGGCTGGTCATTGTGATACTATCATAGTATCGATTAACGAAGATGGTTCAATTACAGTTGAAGATAACGGTAGAGGAATACCTACAGATATGCATGAAGAAGGCATCTCCGCGGCTGAAGTTATAATGACTAGATTACATGCTGGTGGAAAGTTTGATGAAAACTCTTATAAGGTTTCAGGTGGGCTTCATGGAGTGGGTGTATCAGTTGTTAATGCATTATCTGAAAAATTAGATTTAGAGATATATAGGAACGGAAGTCTTTATGAGATACAATTCTCTGATGGAGCAACAATTTCTCCATTAATAGAAAAATCAAAAAACCAAAAAAAGACAGGAACAAAATTAACTTTTTGGGCGTCTAGTAAAGTCTTTTCTCAAACCAGTTACAATTTTGATATTTTAGAAAAAAGATTAAGAGAGTTAGGATTTTTAAATTCTAACATTAAGATTCTTTTAGAAGATAAGAGAGTAAATCCCTCCTTACAAAAGACATTCCATTATTCAGGTGGATTAGAAGAATTTATTCTTTGGCTATCAAAGAATGCACAATCATTAAATACTAAGCCTATTCTTATTAAAGGAGAAAAGGATGGTATCAAGTTAGAATTATCACTAAAGTGGACAGACAGTTATCACGAAAATGTAAAATGTTATACCAATAATATTCCACAACGAGACGGTGGTACTCATCTAGCCGGTTTAAGAGCTGCTCTCACAAGGGTTTTATCAAGATATTTAAAAGACAGTAATAACAAAAAAGATAAGCTTACCTTTTCTGGAGAAGATATGAGAGAAGGACTCTTTTCTGTCTTATCAGTAAAGGTTCCTGACCCAAAGTTTTCCTCACAAACTAAGGATAAGTTGGTTTCTTCAGAAGTAAGACAAGTTGTAGAAGGTATAGTTAATGAGCAATTATCTGATTGGATGGAAGAAAACCCATCAGATGCTAAGGTAATTTGTAGGAAGATAATTGATGCAGCCTCAGCTAGAGAAGCTGCACGTAAGGCTAGAGACTTATCTCGCAGAAAAAATGCATTAGAGGTATCAAGTCTTCCCGGCAAGTTAGCAGATTGCCAGGAAAAAGATGCAGCAAAGTCTGAACTTTTTTTAGTTGAAGGTGATAGTGCAGGTGGATCTGCAAAACAGGCAAGAAATAGACTTTTTCAAGCAATATTACCATTAAGGGGAAAAATATTAAATACCTGGGAGCCAAGAATTTCTGCAGTCTTAGGTTCAAACGAAATTATGGCCATGATATCAGCAATGGGAACCGGTATAGAAAAGGATTTTGACATTTCAAAACTCAGATATCATAAAATTATAATTATGACGGACGCAGATGTCGATGGATCACACATTAGAACACTTATATTAACTTTTTTTCATAAACATATGAAAGATATTATAAAAGAAGGGCATTTATATGTTGCGCAGCCTCCTCTATTTAAGGTTAAAAGAGGAAAAAGCGAGGTTTACTTAAAGGATGAAATAGATCTAGAGAACTTTCTAATAGATAGTTCAATCAATGATCTAATTTTATATTATGGAAAAGATCAAATAAAATTATCAGGAGATCCTTTACTCAAAGCGATTACTAAAATTACTCAATATGCTAAAATTTTAAGATATATCTCAAAAGATTTAAATATATATCTTACTGAGTCCTTTTATCTAAACTCTGGCTTTAGCTTAGAAGATTTTAATGACGTGGTAAAGGTTACTAAAATAATCGATAACACGATTAAACATCTAAATAAAAATCTTGTAGATGAGATTTGGGAAGGAGTTTTCATGAAAGATAAAAGAGAAATTATTTTTACACATACTAAAAACGAAATTATAAAAAAGTATAAAATAAGTGAAGCCTTCCTTAGCAAATCTGAAGTAAAAAAGTTAAATAATGATAATACGGATACTATTGGTATATTCCTCGATGGAGCCTACTTAAGAGTAGCTGAAAAAGAATTTATGCTTAGAGGTCCTGAAGATCTATGCAACGAAATAAATAAATTTACTAAAAAAAATTATAAGATACAAAGGTATAAAGGTTTAGGAGAAATGAACCCAGACCAGCTATGGGAAACAACATTAGATCCTGATGCTAGAACTTTAATGCAGGTGCAATATAAAGATCTGTGGGAAGCTGACGATTTATTTGGAAAGCTTATGGGGAACAATGTTGAAGCAAGAAGAAACTTCATTCAAAAATTTGCATTAGAAGCAGAAATTGATTCGTAAATATAATTCACATGAAAGTCTTAAGAAAACTTTTTAGTCTAATAGCCTTTTCTATTTTTTTATGGATTTTTTATTGTTTTATTACATTGCCAGACTTAACTGGATTGGGAAATAAAACTAGAGAACCATCTATAACTATAGTAGACAACAAAAATAAGTTAGTTGGTTCTATTGGTCATGTTTATGGTGGCTTAATTAATGAAGAAAACCTCTCAAAAAATTTAATCAATGCTGTAGTTATTTTAGAGGATAAAAGATTTTTTGAGCACAATGGCATAGATTTAAGTGGACTAATAAGAGCCATGATTCAAAACGTCAAAGAAATGAGGTATATTCAAGGTGGATCAACTATTTCTCAACAGCTTTCAAAACTAATTTTTTTGAATAAAGATAAGACTCTATCAAGAAAAATAAGAGAATTGATGATTTCTTTCTATCTAGAATTTAAGTTTACTAAAATTGAAATTTTAACGATGTACTTAAATAGAGCCTATTTTGGATCTGGTCAATACGGCATAAAAGCAGCAACAAAAAGATTTTTCTCTAAGGAACCAGAAGACTTATCTATTGCAGAGGCATCTATATTAGCAGGTAGCTTAAAGGCGCCAAGTCGTTTATCAATTATAAATAATAAGGAAGCAAGTCTTTCAAGGGCAAGAACAGTTATTAATCTTTTAACCACTAATAAATTAATAACGGAGAGTCAGAGTGAAAGTGCTATAAAAGAATTAGAGATAATAAATAGAAAAAAATATTATTCAGATAATGGCTATAGATACTATATTGATTGGCTTCATTCTCTGACGCCTGATGAAATACTGAATAATAAAAAAGATTTAATTGTTATATCAACTTTAGATTTAAAAATACAAAAAATTTTAGATAATGCTGTTCAAGATAATATAAAAAATACGGATAAAAAAATTCAAGCCGCCGCCGTCGTGATGGATTATACTGGCGCTGTAAAGGCAATGTTAGGAGGAAGAAACTGGCAAGAA
>MDTC01089911.1_pt1 | contig 33530 bp, 27 predicted proteins | sample 811181 | NCBI WGS metagenome assembly MDTC01 (sample SAMN05326644, study PRJNA326480) | marine metagenome | isolation source: seawater | place: Pacific Ocean: North | collected 2011
CCACGTTGATAGGCTGGATGTGGAAGCGCAGTAATGCGTGCAGCTGACCAGTACTAATAGCTCAATTGGCTTGATTTATGCACTGAAAAAAATTTTTGTTGAGATAGTCATATTAATTTAATCAACGATGTCCTTTAAAAAAATATTTATTGAAGATTATATTAATAAAAAATATTTATTAAAATATTAAATAGTCATTATATAGTTTAAATAATTGTCATTATTGGATTATTTTTTTATTTAAAAGTTTAAAGAAATAAAAAAGTTTATAATAATATTTCAATCTTTTAGTTGATATAAATATAACAAGCAAAACTATTAAAAATAATTCTCAAAAACTTAATTTTGGCAAAATGAGTTTACGATAATAAACTCTTATCTATTGTTAAATAATCTGAGTTAAACTTAATTGATTAATTAACAGATAAAAAATTAAAATTAAAAATCTTAAGCCAATTTAGGTAAATGTTATTGATTACCTTTGTAATATCTTTTTGTCTCCAAATTATGTTTATATTTCTATTACTAATTGATAAAGTTTTATAAAATAAATTTATTTATATGAACGCAATTCAATCAAAGTTAGAGTCTAATAAATTATTTTCTAACCAATTATTACTATTTTTAACCTGTGTTTTAGCATTTTTAGAAAGTCAAAGATTTTTTTTTTCAAATTCAGTAGGATATTTTTGTTTAATAGCTTTGTTATTTGCATTTCTTTCACCAAATAAAGAGATAAAGCACAGTCTGATAATTTTATCTCTTTTTCTTTATGAAGATCTAGTTGTTATGGCGTCAAATGCCACACCTCAATTTATTAGAAATATTTTAATTATTTTTTTATTTTTTTTTTTTTTAAAATATTTAACTTCAATTAAACTTAAATTGAATAGAGCAATTATTTTTTTAATATTCCTTTCAATCATAAGTATAAATACTTTATTGTATATTAATGCTTTAAATCCAGTAGATTTTAATATTTTTAGGTATAATGCTTTTTTGATTATTATTTTATTTTTGATTATTTGTACAAACACAAATTTCAATTTATCGATAAATTTGAATTTTTTAATATATCCAATTCTTTTTTATCTTATAGGAGAGACGATTAATTTTTTCTTCTATCAAGATATCTGGAAACATGAACTTAAGGAATATTTAAATTACTCATCACTGAAATCGATGATATTAATGCCTTTTATTTATTTCTTAATCTACAAAAAAAATTTTATATATATTTTATTTTTGTTCATTTCTACAAACATAGTAATTGCTGGATATGGATCAAGATATATATTTTTATCTTTTTATCTTTTTGTATTTTTATACGTTTTTTTTTACTTAAAATATAATTTGTTTTTAAAATTATTTTTAACTTTTATTTTATTTTTTAGTTTGTTTTTAGTGGCCCAAAATTTAGAAGGGTCTTTCAAAACTACAGCATTATTAAAATATATTTTTGAGATGCCTTTAAAAGACTTTAATTTGTCTAATTTGTTTTATGAGATTGATAGAGTCAGGGTTATGGAGCACAAATTAATTTTAAGCCAAAGCATTTATGATATATTATTTGGCAAAGGCTTAGGGTCAGGACTATATGATTCCAATAGCTATTTAAGTTTTGTGAGATTTGATCAAACCGCGTATTCTGAAAAAGAAATAATAACAAAAGTATTTTATAATTTTCATGACCCGTGGACAGATATAGGTATACGGATTGGATTAATACCTTTTTTTATTATAATGCTCAAATTTTTATTCAATTCTTACTTTTATTTAAAAAAAAGTGATGAAAAAAATGTATTTATAATTAGCTGTGTTTTTGTACTGATAATTAATGCATGGTTTCAAGTGATTGGACTTATAGTTATTTTTTTGTTTTATAAATCGTTAACAAATAATCGTTTAGGTAAAAAAGAGTTTAATTCATTTTAATTTTTAATTTTAATAAGCTAACAAACATTACAAAGGGATCTATAAATATATTGATTTTTCCATTTGATTTATGTTTCCAGTTGACAGGAAGTTCAATAATTTGGATATTATTTTTTATGCATCTTAAGGCTATCTCTACATCATGAACATATCTTTTTTCAATTAGTTTAAAAAAAATTTTTTTTGCTATTTTTTTTTTATATAATTTAAAGCCACACTGTGTGTCAGAAATATTCAACTTAAAAAGGATATAAACTACTAATTTAAAAATAGAGCCAATTATATTTCTAAAATAGTTTTTTTGTAGGGTTGATAAACTGTGCATTCGTGAACCAAAGTAAACAAACAAATCTTTCTTTATAAATTTTTTTTCCCAATTTATTATCTGCTCTAATTTTACCGAAAAGTCTATATCACAAGTTAATATCCAATCTTTATTTCCTAAACTGACACCTCTACTTAACGCATACCCTTTTCCTACATTTTTTTTATATGAAATAAATTTATATTTTTTTTTATTTAAAGATTTTTTTAAAAATAGTTCAATTATTTTTTTTGAACCATCAGTACTTCCATCATCAATCAAAATAACTTCAATTTTTTTATAAAAGTTTTTTTTTAAAAAAATATCAATCATTTTTAGACTATTTTGTAATCTTTTTTCTTCATTATAAATTGGAAATAAAATTGAAATTGATTTTATCATTATCTTTTTATAATTTCTTTTAAAGATATATTATTTTTTGCTCTATAAAATGCAGTGTAGATTGTTTGAAATGTTGGAAAATATTTATGTTTTACATTAATGGAGCTATCTAAAATAAATAAATTTTGATAAAATTTTCTAATAATAACCGTATTTAGACTCTTTTTAATGTCACATGAATAATGAAAATCGGATCCAACGGGAGTGGGTTTAAAAATTAGATTTTTAATATTTAAACTTTTATAAAAAATTTTTCTTAAATCATTTAGAATATATTTGCTTTTTTTATTATTATTAACTTTTATTTTCATTATGTCATTTTTAAAATATATCATCGTGGATCGTTTTGGTCTTTTGAATAAAATATTTAATAAAAATATTTTGATTCCTAGAAGATCACTTAACTTATTTAATACATAAAAAAAAAAATTTAAATTATATTTCTTTATAATCTTTTCGTTTAAAATTGAGAAACGACCAGCAAATTTTTTTTGGTTATTACTAAAATAAATAAATTCATTCCCAATATATTTTATTATTTCTTTTTTTTTTTTTAAAAATATCCCATAACACATATCACTATGTGTTAATTCTATATCTTTTAAAAATATTTTTTTATCGATTGATCTCAGCAATTTAAGAGTTGAAAAGACTCCAGCTGCTAAATAAAGTTTTTTTGTTTTTAAAATTTTTTGGTCAACCAAATAAACTTTAAAAATTTTATTTTTAATATCAAATTTAATCTTTTCTACAGTTGAATTTAAAATTATAAATTTTTTCTTATCTAAACTTTTAAATTTTTTTTTTAAATTTATATCCTGCTCAAAACATTTATAAATATTTATATTTTTGTGGATATTTATTTTAGTATGGTTTTTTAATTTTAAAATATCTATTAGTTGATTTTTGATTTTATTATTTTCATCAATATCAAAATTAAATATCTTACCCCATATGTTTGACAGTCCTCCAAAGCCCAAATATGATATAAAATTATTTTTAATATTTACACTTAAATTATTATTTTTAAGAGATTGATAAATATTGTTTTTATATTTGTCAAAATTTCGAGAAGGTAAATCAATTAAATTCTTACTTTTTTTTTGAGAATTTGCCTTACCAGCAATGATTAAGTAATTTTCATTTTTTTTTTGTAAAGCTAAGATAGCTCCTAAAGATGAAAATCCTGATCCTATTATAATATTTTTATATAGCATTTACAAAACCCTTAAAATTCTATCTAAAAATCTAGTTCTAGGTATATTTATAAAATAAAATTTAATAGAAATTAGTTTTTTATGTCTGAATTTTTCAAAATTATTTGCAACATTATCTGCAAACTCAAAATTAAAGAATAGTAAAAAACTTTTAAAGTATTTATTTAGAAAAAGATTGCTTGGTAATATTTTTTTAAAATTATAAACTTTTATATTTTTATTTTTTAACATCTTGTTTTGATTTAATAAATTGTAGTAAAAATAAACTACCCTACAAAAAGAATACCTAATATTTAAATAAGTTGTAATTAAAATTAACTCTTTACAATTTTTTTTAAGTTTTAATATAAAGTTATTATATTCTTTTATATAATCATTGATTTGCTTCATGCTTATATGACAAATTCTGAAGTGAAATCCTGTTAATATAATTAGATCATATTTTTTGATTTTTCTAGAGTTCCATGCTTTCCTAAAATTTAAATAGCTTAAATTCATTTTTCTGTTGTATAGTAAAGTGCAAATATTCTTTATAGCTTTGCTATTACCAATTATTAAAATTTTCTTTTTCATATAGCTTGATAAAAAATAATTATATTTTTTAAAAAAGTTTCAATTTTAAAATATTTTATAATGTTGTTATATTTATTACATTTATATATTAATAAATGTTATTATGTACAAATTTCCTACATTTAATCATATTTTATCTATAAACTTTTTAAATAAATACAAAGAATATTTGTATTTGTTATTTGGTTTTCTAATATTACTATTATTTTTTCATTATTTATTTGGTCTAGATAAATTAAATCCTAGCAATATGGATTGGCTATATAGGTCAGATACAAAAAAGCATCTTTTGGGGTGGCTTTTTTTCCAACAAACTGAGATGCTTCAATGGCCAATAGGCAAGATATATAACTATGGCCAATATCCCTGGAGCAATATTGTGTTTGTTGATACCATACCTTTATTATCAATTTTATTTAAATATATCCCCGTAATACCTTCTCCTGGTCAATATTTTGGAATTTGGTTTTTAATTTGTTTTAGTCTACAATTTTATTTTGCATTTAGACTTTTGGAAAATTTCTCAAAGAACTATGCTGCAATTCTATCTTTCTCATTTATTTTTGTATTATCGCCAGCTATGTTAGCCAGATCAGGATTTACTAACGAATTATTGGCACACCCTGCTTTAATGGCTCACTGGTTAATAATTGCCTCTATGTATCTGTATTTTCAATCAAAATGGAGGAACGTACTATGGACAATTATATTGGTAATTGCATATCTTACGCATTTGTACTTAGCAGCAATTGTAACAACCATATTTATATTTGATTTTATATCTAGAAAAAGATTTAAATTTAAAGATATTGTCATTTTTTTTTCTATTTTCTTAATATTGATATTTATTACATTCAATATTGGATATTTTGTTTCGAATATTGAATTTTCTGCAAGTGGATATGGACGTTATCGTTTCAATCTTTTGGGGTTTTTTGATTCAAATAATCAATGGTCAAGGTTTTTGAAAGATATCCCAACATCTAAAAATGGTGAACATGAAGGTTTTTCATATTTAGGAATAGGAATAATATTGCTTTTATTTTTTTCACTTTTTCAAATTAAGAAATTAAAATTACAAAGAATTCAAAAAAGAGAGAAATTTTTTATTCTATTAATTTTTTTTTTTTTATTATATTCTATTTCAAATAATATTTTTATTTCAAGATTAAAATTATTTTCTTACGAAATTTATTTTTTTGAATCCTTTTTTAATATTTTTAGATCTAGTGGAAGATTTATTTGGCCTGTTATTTATTCGATAATTCTTCTTAGTTTTTTAATTCTTTTAAAAATAAAAAAAAAATTTTTTGCTAAAATTTGTTTTTTGATACTAATTGTTCAAATAATTGATTTTTCTCATGCAATTCAGGGATTTTTAAATGCCAAAGTAAAAAGTGAAAATCTTTTTCATTTTGACGATGAGTTGATTAGTTTAACAAAAAAATTTGATAAAGTTATTGTAGTAGGAAATGACACAATACCTGAGCTTGTAGGTAAAATTGGTTTTTTAGCTATTTTGAATAAACAAGATATTAATCCTGCATTTATTTTCAGACGTTCTAAAATTTATATGAAGGAGTCTAGAGATAAAAATTTACAAAACTTACTTGAGGGAAAAATTGATAAAGATATAGTTTATTTTTTTGATCAAAAAGATATGTGGTTAGAGTATAAAAGCATTAATCATAAAAATTTGTTATTTTTAGATCTTGGTGGGTTCTATTTAGCTTTTCATAAAGATTAATCTTAATTCTTATTACATAATTTGTTGCAATTATTTATTTAATGTCTATTAATAATTCTCAAATTTATTAAAATTACTTTAAATGAAATATCTAATAACAGGCGGATTAGGTTACTTGGGTTCAGAAATTTGTTTAGAATTAATAAAAGATAATTCAAATAGAATTACTGTTTTTGACAAAGGTATCTACGGGATTTCCCACTTTGGTGGAATTTTAAATAACAATAATATAAATGTTGTTATAGGAGATATTAGAGATAAACGTGCTATCGTGGATCACATAAAATCTGCAGATGTTATAATTCACTTAGCAGGGTTGGTTGGAGCACCTTTGGTTAAAAGAAAAACACTTGAAGCCAAAGAAACTAACTTAGATGGACTTAAAATTGTAACTGATATTGTTTCAAAAAATCAGAGATTTGTTTTTGCAAGTACTGGAAGCACTTACGGTAAATTAAGTCAAGTTTGCAATGAAAAAATTAAAATTTCACCTTTAAGCTTATACGGCGTACATAAAGCAGAGGGAGAAAAAATTGTAAGTGAAAAAAATGCAACTTGTTTAAGGTATGCTACTGTTTATGGATTATCTTTAAAAACGAGAAGAGATTTGTATATAAATAATATGATCCAAAAAGCTTTAATTGATCGTAGTGTTGTTTTATATGAGGGGAGTGCAAAAAGATCATTTGCCCACATTAATGATATTGCTCGTGCAACAATATATTTTTCACAAGAAGAAAATTATACACCTGGTCCAATAAATATTGGTGATAGCAGACTTTCATTCTCAAAAAGAGAAATATGTAATAAGATTTCAGAATTAACAGAATTTACTGTTGTAGAAAATGAATTTTCGAAAGATGCAGATCAAAGAGACTATGTGGTTTCATATGAAAAAATGGAAAATTTAGGTTTTAAATGTGAAGTAGATTTTAACAGCTCTCTTAAACAAATATTAAATTATTATCAAATTTTATATAATGCTGGATATGAGAATGGATAAGAAGCAATCATATAGAAATGTAAATAATTGTTTTTTATGTAAATCGACTAAATTAACGAACATCTTCAAAGCGAATGAAATTGCATTGACAGGTGTGTTTCCAAAAATTGAAGAAGATGATCCAATCAAGACTCCAATCAATTTAAATATTTGCAATGAATGTAGCAATTTACAAATTGCTGAGATAGTTGAAAAAGGATTAATGTTTAATAATTACTGGTATAGATCAGGTACTACCAAAAGTATGGCTAAACATTTTGAGAAAATATTAAATGCTATCAAAGAGATAAAAAATAATGGCACATTACTTGATATAGGTTGCAACGATTGTACTTTTCTAAAAATAGCAAATAATAATGGGTATAATAGTTATGGTATTGAGCCATCTGTAGCTTATGATGATAGAAAAATTCTAGATGATAAAAAAATTGCTAATGACTTTTTTCCTACAGAAAAAAATTGGTCTTTAGATGTAAGTAAATTCGACATTATTACAGCTATTTCTATGTTCTATGATGTTGAGGATCCTAATAAATTTCTTTTAGAGTGTAAAAAAAGATTAAACAAAAATGGTCTTTTGTTAATTGAGGTAAATTACGCAAAAACATTTCTTGAAAGAAAAAATGTTGATATGTTGGGACAAGAGCATCTAATTTTCTATTTTATCAAAACATTTCAAGAAATTATTAAAAAAGCTGGGTTGCATCTTAATGATGCAGAATTAAACGAAATGAATGGTGGCAATATAGTTTTTATATGTGGAACTGAAGATCATCAAAGTGATAGACTCCTAAAACTAATACAAGAAGAAAAAAAATTTATTCAAAATTTTGATTTTTTAAAATTTCAAAAAAATGTTGATTTAGATTTTAAAAAATTAAAACAAAAGATTGAAAAAATAAATTTAGATAAAAAAAAATTAAAAATATATGGAGCTTCAACAAGAGGCGCTTTTATATGTCAGTATCTAAAATTATCAAATGAACATTTTGACTGTGCGGTAGACATTCAATTAAATAAAGATGGCAGAAGAATACCAGGTACAAATATAAAAATTGAGATGGAAAAAGATACCGAGAAACCTGATACCTACTTAATCTTACCATATCAATTTTTAGACGAATTTATAAAAAAGAATTTACTATTTCTTGAAAATGGGGGAACATTTTTATGTTTTAGACCATCGAGTATTGAAATTTCAATGAGTCAAGATGGTAAAATAATTAAAACTAATTATTAGTATATTTTAATCAAATTTGACTTTCTAATAAGTCTCTAAATTTCCTATTATGCTTAATTAAATATTTTTTTGATTTGAATTTTTTTATTCTTTTTATTTCTTTTTTAAGATGATTAATATTTTTAATGTTATCTAGAAATATATGGGGATAATTTGGAAATGTTTCAATAAATAATTTTCTTGTTTTCTTACTTAAAATTATTATTGGAATACCTCTACTTATAGCTTCATTAAACCATCCAGATCCTCTTATAGATGAATTAATTGAAACAATTATACCTAAAATATTTTTTTCAAAATTGTCTATTTTAATACGTTTAACTAAATAAAAATTACTAGGTAAGTTTTTTACAGTTAATCTATCGTTAAACAAAATTGATTTTAAGAAAATTTTATAATCCTTTAAGAGATTTAGTTTCTTTTGTAGTAAACTTAAATCTTCACGATAACTTGGAGAGATAAAATATTTGTTTATAGATTTTTTATAAAAATTTTTTTTTTTAAATTTTAAATTGAGTAGGGGTGAGCCTAAATAAATCACATTTTGCTTTATTTTAATTAAGAAATTTCTTTGTCCTTTAAATTGAGCCAATCTTACAAATGTTCTAAAGAAAAAATATTGAAAAATTGAATGTTTATCAATTATCTTCTCAGGAACTGTATTATGCTCATAAGTAAATATTTTTTTTTTACAAAAAATTTTGTTAATGGTAAAAATAATGGATCATAAGTTAAAAAAAAAATTGAATTATTTCTAAAAAAAAAACAAAGCTTGATTATTTCTAAAAACCTAACAAATCTACTATTTTTATTTTTTTTTACATGACAATTTATTTTTTTAGTTTTTAGAGATTTTGAAAATACAAAAAGTTGATGTTTATTGTTTTTTTTTTAAATTTGAAAAAAAAGCATTATTGAAATTTTTATGATCTGATGTTGATATCCAATCAATAAAAATCATTCAACAAATTCTACTCTTTTTTTTATATCTGCTTTAAAGACCACAAATATAAGCAATGGTAATCCAGATAATACAGAAATTGGAAGAGCCCAAGCAGCTCCAATATTTCCGTACAATGGAATGAAGATTAGATTTAATATAATACTTAATAAACTAATTAAGACTATAAAAGATGTATACAAATTTGATTGATAGATATTCATTAAGTATTGCAAACAGACCGTATATACACCAAATACGAGAATATACAAACTGGCAATTTTTAATATTTCAATTGACTCAAAATATTCTTCACCAAAAAAAAATAAAATTAAAAAATTACTTGAAAATAATAAAGCTAAATAGAAAATAATACCTATTAAAAATACGGATAATAGATAAAGTTTTAAAAATTTTCTTATTTCAAGTAAACAATTTTTTTTAGTTATTTTAGATAAATATACATTTCCAACTCTAATTATTTGACTTATGAAAAGCGTGCCAATCATTGTTATAGTCCATGATGCTTGAAAATGACCAAGGTCTGTTTCGCTTGCAAAAGTAATTAAAAATATTTTATTTAAATAAATAAGAGACAAGCCTATGATTTCTGTAATCCAGATTTGAAAATTTCTTGTAATTATAATTTTGAGATTAACGTATATATTTTTTAATTTTATAAAAATGAAACTCCTCAAGTAAAAATATTCATAAATTAAACCGATAGAAGAAGTAATTATCATAACAATAGCTATGATTAGCAACGATATGCTTTCTTGGTGATAAATGAAAAACCACCACAGTATCCCAAAATATATACTTTTATGAAAAAAAGTAATGAATGAGTGAATATATGTAATTTCTTTAATGTCAAAAAAATGTCCTAATCCAAAACTTCCTAATAGAAAAGAAATTATAATGATATTTGATAAAATAATATTTTCATCTTTAAATATTATTTTTGAAGTTGATATTAATAAAATAAATAAAAATATGAAAAAAATAATCTTTAAAATAATTGATGTAACTAATATTTGCTCTCCTTTATTTTTTCCGTGAACAAGATCTCTAGTTAGTGTTTTATCAATTCCATATTGCATAATTATTGAGCCATATGCACCTAAACTAAGTATATAGGAGTAATATCCAAAATTATCAGGTCCAAGAACTTTGCCAATTTGAGCTGTAGTTAAAAATCCAATACCAGCAATAAAAAATTGAATTAAAAAAAGTGAATTAACATTTTTTGTTATTATATTTAATTTTGAATTTTTAAGATTCAACATCTTACTTCCAGCTATTAGGTATATTATGATTATAAGTATTCAAAAATTATATAGAGTTATTTAAAACTTTAAACACTATCCTATATCACGTTTTGTATTTAGGAAATATGATAAATTCAATGTCTAATATAACTTAATTAAAGTGAAATTAAATTCACGAAAGTGCTCTTTCAACTTGGAGCCACCATTTTATAAGCTTCATAATGTAGTGCTGCTGCTTTTTCTAGGCTTAGGTTTTTGATAGCATAATCTCTTGCGTTTTTAGCAAGAAATTTTCTTTTAGAAGCATCATTAATAAGTTCAGAAAAATATTTAAGTGTTAAATTATGGTTACCATGCTCAGTTATGACTCCATTAAAATGATTGGTAATATTTTCCTTTATAGATCCGACATCAGTTGTTATGACGGCTGTTTCCATTGACATAGCCTCCCATACTGATGTTGGACTAGCCTCATACTTAGAAGGACAAAAGAAAATATCAGCATCATGAAGAAATTCAGGAATATTCTCTAAATGACCTAAATATGAAAATTTATCAGTAAACTGTTTAATTTTTTTAACAATTCTTAATGCTTTATTTCCATAATTTGAATTTTTAGAAGTAAATGGACCAGCAAAATATATTTCAATATTATTATATTTGCGCAATAAAGATTCGCATATCTCCAGGCAAAATATTGTGCCTTTCTGATAATTGATACTCGATACAATTTTTATTCTTATGATTTTAGATTCTTTTTTTTTGAAATTTTTTGGGTCAAATTTATGAACATCTACTGGAGCGTGAATAAATTTTCTTTTTATAATATTTTTTAAAATAAAATTATTTAAATAGTAATTTTCACTTTTCTTGCTTGCTAGAATAAAGCCATCTGAACAAAAATAAGAAATAATAGTAAAAAAATACTTAACAAATATATGTGTAGTTGTGCTATTAATGTGCCATAAGACTTTACATTTAGCAATACGAGCCGCAATAGCAGTTTTAAATTGGTAAGTACCATTTACGTGTACAATTTGGATTTTATTTTTTTTAAAATACTTTTTTAAAGTACGTATTTCTATAAAAAATCTTAATATATAACGAATTAGAATTTTGAAATTTAAAGTAAGTCTAGTTATATCTAAAATTATATAATCTACTTTCAATTCATTTAAATATTTTCTAAAATATTCTGATTCAAGCTTTGGTATGATTACTGTACAGCTGAGGTCATAACGATTTTTAAGTAAATTTGCTACCTGTGATATACGTCTCTCAGGTCCGCCAAATCTACCTTCTTCATCAACGTTACATATTTTCATTTGAAAATTTCAAAAAATATTTAATTGTCTCTTTAATACCATCGTCTAGCCCAGTTTGTGGCTTCCAATTAAGAACAGATTTTGCTTTATCTATATTTGAAAAGCTTCTTCTTACTTCGCCTTTTTTTTCAGGAATATGAGTAAATTTGATATTGATACCCGCGTATTGAGTAAGATGTGTATTTAATTTACTAACAATCTCATTAACTGAAGTTTCAATGCCAGATGCAAGGTGAATTAAATGGCCCCCCTCTGGTAAATTTATTGATTTTAAAATTCCATCCAAGAGATCATCTATGTATAAAAAATCTCTACTTTGATTTCCATCTCCAAAAATTTCACAATTGACGTTTTTGAGAGCTTTATTAATGAAATTTGGAATGATGTTTGTTTTACGATAACTATTTGGTCCATAGACATTTGAAAATCGCAAAACAATTGTCTTCAAATCATATGAGTAAAAGTATGATGAGCAATAAGCTTCCCCAGCAAGTTTACTGCTCCCGTAAGGTGAAACTGGCATTGGTGTCACAAGTTCATGAATGGGAGCTTTTGCACTTCCCAAAGGAGCTCCAGAGGATGAAAATATAAATTTATCTATTTTATTAATTCTTGAAGACTCTAACATATTTAATGTTCCAATCACATTTGAATTTAAATCTTTGATTGGATCATTTATGGATGTTAAAACTCCAGTATTCGCTGCAAGATGAATCACTGAATTAACACCGTAGGTAACGTTTTTACATGTTTGTAGGTCTCTAATATCACCTTTACAAAATGTAACAGAATCTGAATTTGTATTCTCTAAATTACTATCTATCTCTGAAACTTGAGCTAAATCTTTAATATTTCCTCCACTCTCATTATCAAGAACACGAATTTTTATATTTTTATTAGATTTTTTAAGTTTTCGAATCAAATTGATACCAATAAAACCACAGCCACCAGTTATCAAAAATAAATTTTTTACCATTTAATTCCCTTAAAAATAATATCTCTATTTATATTATTTTTATATTTTTCTACATAAATAAAAAAATCTTTTAAAATATCTTTATTCAATAAAGTGGCCTTAACTCCAATATCTTTAAGTCCTTGATATTTAGGATTATAGTAATGATCTTCATTTTCAATTCGGGGATTGGGTATATTTTTTATACTAACATCGTAATTAAGTTCTCTTCCTACTTCATAGATCATTTCAGCTAACTGATTTACAGAAAAAGTTTGAGTGATTTGATTAAAAATTCTTAATTCACCATTCTTAGCTGGATTGGAAAAAGATTTATCAATACATTGGATTGTATCATTTATGTTAATATAGCCTCTTTTTTGTTCTCCTTTTCCATAAACAGTCAATGGATAACCCACAACTGCTTGAGTAACAAATCTATTGATGATTGTTCCAAAAATTTCATCATAATTAAAAATTGTATACAATTTTTCATTATTCTTTATCTCTTTTGTTGCAAATCCATACACCGGTCCTTGCATTAAATCTGTAACTTTCAGTTTCCATGCTCTAACTCCAAACCAGAGTAAATCAGTATCCATAATTTTTGAGGTATGATAAATAGAGCTTGCTTGTCTAGGAAAAAGAAATTTTTCTTTTCTTCCATTATGATTTATATCAATCCAACCTTCTTCGATATCAATATTAGGCGTTCCATATTCACCCATAGTACCTAGCTTTATAATATGTGAGTGTGGAGAAAAATCTTTAACAGCATACATTAGATTATTTGTTACAAGAAGATTATTTGAAATTGTAAAATTTGCATTTTTATAACTAGCCATTGAATAAGGAGCAGAGGGTTGTTCTGCAAAATGAACTATTGTGTCAGGTTTATTATCTATACAACTTTCCTCAGGCCAAGAAGTAATTGTTTTTTTTTTGAAACAAGGATCTCATCAATTCAGGGTCTGTTAAATCTCCTAAAATAACTTTTATTGTCTTTCCAGATTTTTTTTTCCATTCCAGGCACCTATTTATAAGATTTGGACTTTTATATAGTGGTCTAAGACCCAAATTCTCACATGCATTTCTCCTAAAATAATTATCAACAACTGTAACATTATAGCCTTTGGATGAAAAAAAAATCGCTGTAGGCCATCCAAGATAGCCATCACCACCTAATATTAATATATTTTTCATTAACAATTCTGCTTTAGTACAATTTATAATCAAATAGCAATTTTTTTATTTGATTTTTCGATAATAACTTACTTTTTTTTGAATTATATTCATTGAAAACTTTTTTATTAATCATTTTTGGATAATTATATTTAATCTTTCTATATGTTCCTTGAAATGCAGGTATTATAGAATAAAATTCATTCAATTCTATAGCCCTCTTTTTTTCTTCACTACTCAATAATTCTTCAAAATATTTTTCACCAGGTTTCGCACCAATAAATATTTTTTTTATTTTTCTTTTATTAAATTTTTCTTTAGTTGAGATTATATCTATCATTGCATCAGCTAAATCTATAACCGAAATTGCCTTCATTTTTGTAACAAAAATCTCACCACCTTTTGCCATTCTTGCACTATTTAAAACTAATTTTGCAGCTTGATCCAAGCTCATTATGAATCTTGTCATTCTAGCATCTGTTATTGTAAGAGACACTTGTTTTCGTATCTGCTTATCAAAAATTTGAACAACAGAACCATTTGAGCCTATAATGTTTCCAAATCTTGTTGAAGAAAAAATAGTTTTTTGGTTAATTTTCAAATTGTTGGCAGCTGTAATAATTTTTTCACCCATTAGCTTGGAAGTGCCCATTACATTTGTTGGGTTTACAGCCTTATCAGAGCTTGTAAAAATTACTTTCTCAACATTATTTTCTAAGGCACTAAATATTACATTCTGTAGGCCATCAATGTTTGTTCTGACAACTTGTTTAGGATTTTTCTCACCCAAAATAACATGTTTTAAAGCAGCTGTATGAAATATTATATCTATTCCTTTTGTTATTTCTAAAACTGATTGTTGATCACAAACATTAGTCACAAAAAAATTTATAAAATTTCTTTCTTTATATTCTTCAGATAGAAAAAAAATTGAGTTTTCATCTTGATCAATACCAACTATTTCTTTTGGTTTCTCATTTAGAGATGTTGATAATTGTTTAATTAATTCTTTTCCTACTGTTCCACTTGCACCTGTAATAAGTATTCTTTTATTTTTAAAAAAATTTTTCATTTTAATTTCAATAACCTTTTCTTTTTTGTAATGAAAAATCCACTGCTTCAATAATTTTTTGAACCATATTTTTTGTATTGAATTTTTCTACTATTAGTTTTTTACATTTATAAGCCATTTTCTCTCTCTCGTCCGGATTATCTTTTAAATATCTAATTTTTTTAATGAATTCTTTTGAATTAGCATTTTTAACTCTAAAACCAGTTTTGTAGTTAATAATCAAATCATATTCTACACCATCACTTTTATGCATTACAACTGGCAAACTTGAAGCTAAGGCCTCTGATATTACCATCCCTCCCAAACCTGGCAATATTAAACAATCAGATGCAACATAGTATTTAACAAGGTCTTCAGATTTATGACCTAACATTTGTATATTCTTTATATTTCTTTTTTTTATTTCATTCTTAATCGATTTTTCTAATAAGCCAGATCCAATTAAAACAAGATTAAATTCTTCATCTTTTAAATTTTCAAATATATCTAATAATAAAAATGGTTTTTTTTGATCACTTAAATTTCCAACAAAAAGCACTGTAAAAATGTTTGGTAATTTTAAAGTTTTTCTTAATTCTTCTTTTGTTTCTTTAATTTTTTCATGTTTTTTTAAAAACTTGTCCGTATCACCAACATTTGTAGCAACAAATCCTTTTTCTAGTTTTTGGCCTAAGGCAATATAACTTTTTAAACTATAAGATGAGTAAAGTACACAAGCATCAAATTTATCTCTAAAAAAACTTTTTACAAAATATTTTATACTCCACTTTTTTTCAATAACACCTGGTAAAGAAATATAACACCAATGCATAATCCCAAGTTTTTTATTAAAAAAAAATCTATATAAAAATGTTTTTAAATATCCTAAAAAAAAACTTTCCCCTTCACACAAAACTACGTCTGGCTTAATTTTAAACAATAATCTAATAAGACCAATTGGATAAGTGAAAGTGTAACCAAATAAATTAAAATGAATTGATCGAATTTTTATTGACTCAAATTTAGATAAATCTCCACTTGTTTTAGTCTTAGTTTTAGGTAGGTCATCACCATAAATCAATTTAAATTCAATATCTTTTTTTTTATACAATTGTTCAAATATAGGTATTCTGTATTTCTGACATACTCTTTGTAAAATCAAAAATTTTTTTTTGGTCATACTTTATTTTATAAATTCTTCTTTACAAATATCAAAAGTAAACAAATTTTTATGGTTGCTAAGATGATGTACTCCAATTATTTTACTGTATTCCTTAAAATCATATTTGGCATATTCTTCTTCATGATAATGTTTCTCATTAATCATTTTTATTTTTGCAAGAGATATACTCTTACCATATAAATTGAAGCCATGAGATTGTCTTACTCTAAAAACTTCATCTCTAATTTTTACAAGGCCTCCATTTCTCCCATTATCTACATTAAATACAATTGGATTATTTTTATGAGGTTTCCATTTTTGACTAAAAAGATCTGATGAACTAAATGCAAATAAAGCAGGAGGACATTTTTCAGAGTCAGATAAATTTACATTCGTTAAAATCCACCAGATTTTTTTATTATTAAAAATAATAGTATCAACTGCTTTTATGTTAGATATCATATCATGAACAAATACCCATTTTTTTGGGAATTGAACACATTTATAGAGCCTAATAGATTTTTTATCATATGTTTCAGGAATCATGTATAGATCGTTGTCGTTTTCAAAAATAAAAGGAAATGAGTGATGAAAGTTTTCTTTTAATATGTCTTCAAATATGAATTTGGTTTTTTTATTTTCTAAATCAATATCTATTGCAGATATAACACCTCTTCTTTTTATATAATCATAATCTTCAGCAAAAATAATTGTTTTTTCATCTTTTTTTATTATAAATGGATCAGCAAAAAATCTGTTAGGTTGATTATTTATTATCATCGAATTTTCAAAGATTAGTTTGCTCCCAAAGGTTTTTTTTATTGCTATTGACCATCTTGGACTTCTCTTTAAAATTTTCCTTTTTATTAAGATGGTAAATAAATAAATAATTATTCTTTTAATATAAGTTATAGACTGAAAAAAATTTGGAGATTTTAATATTTTCGCATTTATATTTGTTTTATAATTTATTTCTTTTAATTCTTTTTTTGTTAAGTAGTTATCAATAATTATTTTCATATATGGAATTGATGAAATGTATAAATTTACTAAATTTAAAACATGTGAATTTTGTGTCTTGAGCTCACCCCTAAAAAGTACTAAACCATTATCTAATTCATTATTTAATTTTTGAATTATAAATCCTGATGCTGCTTTCTTTAAATATACTTCCCAAAATCCAGGAGGGCCACCCCTGTTCCATCTGTTATCACCATGATGAAAAGAAATTATTCCATCTTTAGAAGAGTTCAATATATCACCCTTGTATATACCTCCTCCTTGTCCTCTTAAAATTAGATCTAGTTTCAGAGATTTAATTTTTTTAATATCGTAATTATTGTATCGATATATATTATTATTTTTTATAATCGGTTCTAATTTTATACAATTTTTAAATATAGATTTATCTAAAATATATCTTTTTTTATAATTACTTATATTTTTATTAAAATACGATAATAATTTCCACTCAATTTTGTTTAAAATATTAAAAAAAAAAATCTCAAATGATCTAATTATTCCTTTTTTTGCAACTTTTTTGAAATTATTTTGAGAAAAGTTTTTGTGTTCATTTAACAATAAATAAAGTGTCAGATTTTTTTTTTTACTAAGATATTTTATTATTTCTAAATTTAAACTATTAGTCTGTAAAGAGTCTTGAATAATACCAATTTTCATAAGATGTCCATTTTATTTTTTATTATCTAAAAAAATATCACTCCAAAGATATATTTGGAATATTCTAAATAATATCCCTTCATACTTATCTTTCATAAATAACCCTTTCTCAAAATTTTTTTTTAATTTTTTTGAAAAAATAGGCATTTCAAATATTTTTGAATTTAATATTTTTTGAATCATTAAAGACTTTGTATTTTTACGAATTTCAGAGTTAAAACCTATTTTTTTTCTGTTTAAAATATCTTTAAATTTTATATATCCCTCATTTTTTTTCAAAACATATTTGTTTACTCCTCTTTCAACTTTCAATCGATGATTTTTAGAAAAAGAAAATTCTACAAGTCTATGATCCATGAATGGAGATCTATTTTCTACGGAGTGTTTCATTGCAATAATATCACCATAGAATAATAAATTTTCCAGTCCTTTTTTATGTTGTTTCATCAAAAACTTATTTAGATAATTAGAAGGTTTAATTTTTGACTTAATCATTTTTATTATTTGAACCTCCTTTTTATATTTTTTATATGTCACAAAAAATTTTTCATATCCATAAAACCAACGGCCAATTTTTTTTAATTTTTCTGGAAGTATCATTCTGAGCCAAATTAATAAAGATTTCGAAGCTCCAAATTTAAATAAATCTAAAATTAGAAAATAGATATTTTTAAACTCTAAATTAATTAGATACTGAAATAATAAAGAAATATGGTAACTTTCGTAACCAGCCAAAAGTTCATCAGCGCCCTGACCATCTAATGCGACTTTTATGTTTTTTTTAGAAATATATTCATACAAATAATCAACTGATACTATAGCTTGAGATGAATGTCCTCTACCCAAATGTTTAACTATATTTTTTAGTCTATTTATAAATAGATTTGGTTCTGTATCTTGAGTGCAGCTGTGAAAACTAAGATTTAATTCCTGTATAATTTTTTTAGCATATATTTTTTCATCATATAAATTTTCAGATGAATAATTTAAAGCAATTGCTTCTTTTTTATTTTTTAAATATTTATGAGCTATATATGTTACAATCGTACTATCTATACCGCCTGATAATAGAAAACCTATATCTACATCAGATCTAGTTCTTAGCTTTATCGAGTCTTCTAGCAAATTATTAAATTCAACATAGGAATTCTTATCTATTTTTCCATTATCTTTGATTGGATAATCCCAATATCTTTTTGTATTAACTTGATTTTTTGTATTGACTAAAGCTGAGTGTGCTTTCGGAAATTCAAATATATCATCGAAAAAAGTTCTTCCGTTAGAGTCATATCCACCTTCTTTTAAAAACTCTTGAATTACCTTATAGTTAGGTTTTTTTTTAAGATAAGTAAGCTGTTGAACCTCACTTGCAAAATAAAATATATTATCTAATAATAGATAAAACAATGGTTTTTGACCAAATCTATCTCTTGAAATAAACAAAGTTTTTTTTATATCATCATAAATAGCAAAGCTCCACATCCCATTAAATTGGTTTTGACAATCCTCACCCCAAAAATCATAAGCCTTAATGACCACTTCTGTATCTGATGTAGTAGAAAAAGTATAACCAACATCAATTAATTTATTTTTAATTTCAATATAGTTAAAAATTTCACCATTATAAATAATTACTCTATTTTTGAACTTAAATGGCTGATTACTTCTGTCATCAAGATCAATTATTGATAATCTTCTATGACCTAAAAAACAATTATCTTTTACAAATATATTTGAATTATCTGGGCCGCGATGAGAAGCAACATCGTTTATTTTTTTTAATAAATCTATATCTGTCTCTGAATTTATATTGAATGCAGCAAATATCCCACACATGTTGAGCAATTAGTTTTATGTACCAATCCTAAATGATATAATCATGATTTTGTATAGTACTAATATTTAAAAAATCAATTTAATATTTTTACTAAAAATAAAAATATCTTATAAATCATTTACATTATAGATATAATTAATCAATATGTTATTTATAATTAAACGCTTTATTCGTGAATGAAAAATAAAAGACATTTGAAAATTTGTGTGAATTGTGTCATGGATGAGTCTGACAGTTCAATCATTTTTGACCATAATGGAGTTTGTGATCACTGCAACAATTTTTTTAAGGTAATTGAGCCTCAATGGAAAAAAAATATTAATGACAAGTCTAATATTAATAATTTAGTAAAAAAAATTAAAGATGAGGGAAAAAATAAGGATTTTGACTGTATTATTGGAATGAGTGGAGGCATAGATAGTAGTTATTTAACATATTTAGCTTCTGACTTAGGACTTCGTCCATTAGTTTTTCATGTTGATGCAGGTTGGAATTCTCAAAAAGCTGTAAATAATATAGAAAAGTTGATTGATAAGCTTAACCTAGATCTCTACACAGAAGTTATTGACTGGGAAGAGATGAAAGATTTACAGTTATCATTTTTTAAGTCTAGTGTTTCCCATATTGATACCCCACAGGATCACTCATTCTTTGCAACAATGTATAAATTTGCTAACAAATATAAGGTTAAATACATTTTAACAGGAGGAAACTACTCGACAGAGTGTATAAGAAACCCTATCGAATGGATGTATTATCAATCTGACTCAACACAAATTAAAGATATACATAATTTGTTTGGTCAAATTCCTCTAAAAAATTTTCCTCTAACTAATATTTTATGGCATAAGTTTTTTCTACCCTACTTTAAAGGTATAAAAGTTTATCGTCCATTAGATTTAATTAGATATGATAAAGAAGAGGCTACACAATTTTTGGTAGATAATTTTGAATTTCAAAGATACCCCCAAAAACATTTTGAGTCTAGATTAACTCGTTTTTACGAGTCTTATTGGTTGCCTCAAAAGTTTGGGTTTGATACTCGAAAAGTTCAGTTCTCAAGTTTAATATTGACTGGTCAAATGACTAGGGATGAGGCATTAGAGAGTCTTAAATCTCCCGCATTTAATCCAGAAACTTTAAAAGAAGACTTTAAGTATGTTGCAAACAAACTAGACATTAGTGAAGATCAACTTCAAATATATTTTGAGAATAAGAATAAATCTTATAAGGATTATAAAAATCAAATGTGGATTTATTTGCTTGGTGCGAAAGTTTTAAGAATACTTGGAATTGAAAAAGGTGGAAAACGGTGATTGTAATTGTTGATTATGGAGTGGGTAACATTAAAGCAATTTTTAATATATATAGGCATTTAAACATAGATGTTTTGATTGCTAAAAAGCCTGAACAGTTGGAAAAAGCAAATAAAATAATCCTAGCAGGAGTGGGAGCATTTGACGACTCTATGTCTCGACTTAATGATTCAGGGATGCGAGAAATTTTAGATCAAAAGGTATTAATTAATCATGTTCCTGTATTAGGTATATGTGTGGGTATGCAGATGATGGCCTGTAGCAGCGAGGAAGGAAAAGAAAAAGGTTTATGCTGGTTTGATAATAGTAAAGTTATGAAAATTAATGAACATAAGTTAATTTCTAAGCCTAAATTACCTCATATGGGCTGGAATAATGTTAAGCCCATACAGCAACATTCAATATTTAATCAAATTGACAAAAGCATGGGGTTTTACTTCTTACATTCATATCGTTTCTTTTGTGATCAGCAATATTATTTAGGTACCACTCATTATGGAACAGAGTTTCCATCGGCTGTTCGCAAAAATAATATTTTTGGTTTGCAATTTCATCCTGAAAAAAGTCATTCAAATGGAATAAAAATTTTTAAAAATTTCTCAAATTTACAAAGATGTTAAGATCACGGGTTATTCCTTGTTTGTTAATTCATAATAAAGGTTTGGTGAAAACTGTTAACTTTGCTAATCCAAAATATGTTGGTGATCCTATAAACGCAGTTAAAATATTTAATGAGAAAGAGGTAGATGAAATATTAATATTAGACATTGATGCCACAGTAAATGGTGTTGAGCCTAATTATTCTCTAATTGAAAAGTTGGCTCTCGAATGCCGTATGCCGCTTTGTTACGGTGGTGGAATTAATAAAGTAGAACAAGCATCCAAAATTATTGAACTAGGTGTTGAGAAAGTTGCTTTAAGCAGTGCAATTATTCAAAATACATCACTTATTTCTTCAATTGTAAAGACTATTGGAAGCCAAAGTGTTGTAGCTGTTATAGATGTAAAAAAAAAATTTTTTGGTGGTTATACAGTTTTTACAAATAATGGTAAAAAGAAAATTGACCAGGATCTAGTTAAAACATTAAATCAGATTGAAGACAGTGGGGCTGGCGAGATTGTTATCAATTCAATAGATAATGATGGAGTAATGAAAGGATACGACTTAACTTTAATAAAAAAAGTGCGAGAGGCTGTTAGTATCCCGATAACAGCTCTTGGTGGTGCAGGCTCTAAAGAACATATTTTTGAACTTGTTAATCGATTTAAAATAATTGGTGCTGCCGCAGGAAGCCTTTTTGTTTTTAAAGGTATATATAAAGCAGTTTTAATTAATTACTTTACAAAATCTGAAATAAATAAGTTAGATCAGAATTTGTAGTTACTAAAACAAGATAATTTTACTTAATATTAAGAGATAATATAAATTGTGTAAAATAAAGAATCTTAAACTATATTTAATAGTGATTTTGTATTTTTTTTGATTAATATTAACTTCAAAGCTAGTATAGTTAATTTTATTCTTTATTAAATTATGAAACAAATAATCCAATCTTTAAAAACGGGTTCAACCAAGGTTGTTGAGATTCCAGTGCCAAGTATTTCATCAAAATCATTGCTAATAAGAACATCTAAAACTTTAATATCCACTGGTACAGAGCGAATGTTAGTGGAATTTGGTAAAGCAGGATGGATAAAAAAAGCACAACAACAACCTGAAAAAGTGAAAATGGTTATAGATAAAGTTATTACCGATGGGTTAAAGCCTACAATTGAGGCTGTATTTAACAAAATAGATCAACCTTTACCATTAGGTTACTGTAATGTTGGCACTGTTGATGAAGTGGGCTCTGCTGTAAGAAATTTTAATAAGGGTGATAGAGTCGTTTCAAACGGTAAGCATGCTGAAGTGGTAAATGTTCCAATAAATCTATGTGCAAAAGTGCCAGATATAGTCTCAGATGAAGAGGCATCTTTTACTGTTATTGGATCTGTAGCATTGCAAGGAATACGACTAGTAAAACCAACCTTAGGCGAGGCTGTGGTTGTTATAGGTCTTGGTTTAGTTGGCTTAATGACTGTTCAATTGCTAAAAGCTAACGGTTGCAGAGTTTTAGGACTAGACTTTGATCAAAACAAATTATTACTTGCAAAAAAATTTGGAGCTGAGGTGGTAGATCTTAACAATGAGGATCCATTAGCCGTTGCTGACATTTTTTCACGTGGTCGTGGTATAGATGCTGCAATTATAACAGCTACAACCACAAGTGATAAGCCAATACATCAAGCAGCTCAAATGTGTAGAAAGCGTGCACGTATAGTTTTAGTTGGAGTGACAGGACTTAAATTATCCAGAGAAGATTTTTTTAAAAAAGAAATTACATTTCAAGTTTCTGCATCGTATGGACCAGGTCGTTATGATCAAAATTATGAGGAAAAAGGTCAAGATTATCCAGTGGGATTTGTAAGATGGACCGAACAGCGTAATTTTGAAGCTGTGATAGATATGATGGCAACAGGTGCTCTAAATGTTAAACCGTTAATATCTCATCGATTTGATATAGCTGAAGCTGAAAAAGCCTATGAACGTATTATAGGCTCTAAACCTTCATTGGGAATATTGCTGACTTATCCTGGAATACAAATAACTGAGTCTTCAAGAAAAGTTTTATTATCAAATAATGATAATGAAAAAAATAAGAGTAGTAAGATACCTAAAAAAGTAAATTTAAGTTTTATCGGCTCAGGCAATTATGCAACAAAAGTATTAATTCCAGCATTTAAAGCTGCAGGCACAGATTTAAGAAGTGTTGCTTCTAGCACCGGAGTTAGTGGTGTTCATGCAGGTAAGAAATATGGTTTTTCAGAAACAACAACTGATGTTAATCAAGTATTAAATGACAATATAACTGATGCGGTGGTGATTACTACTCGTCACAATAATCATGCAGAATTTGTTTTAAAAGCATTAAAAGCAAAAAAACATATATTTGTGGAAAAACCGTTATGTCTATCAATCGATGAATTAGATAAAATTATAGCCAATTATTCACCTACAAATATTTTGATGTTAGGTTTTAATCGTCGTTTTGCTCCGCAAATTCAAAAAATTAAAAGTTTACTTGATGATATTAGTGGTCCAAAAGCTATGGTGATGACGGTAAATGCGGGTGAGATTGCAATTGATCATTGGACTCAAGATTTAGAGGTTGGTGGAGGTCGTATTATTGGTGAAACTTGCCACTTTATAGATTTGTTGCGATTTTTAATTGGTAAACCTATTAAAAATTATCAAATTCAATTTATGGATACATCAACAAAAGACACAGCTATAATACAATTAAGTTTTGAAGATGGTTCTATAGGTAACATTAATTATTTTGCCAATGGCTCTAAATCTTTTCCCAAAGAAAAATTAGAAGTATTTGCCAGAGGTGGAGTTTTGCAACTTGATAACTATCGTAAGTTAATTGGATATGGTTGGCCTGGTTTTAAAAAGATGAATTTGTGGCAACAAGACAAGGGTCAAAAAGCTTGTGTTAAAGCTTTTGTTGAAGCAATTTCTAAAGGTAAAAAATCTCCAATTTCAATAGAGGAAATTTTCGAAGTTAGTAGAATTTCTATAAAATTAGCAAACCAATAAATTATTGATCTCTTTATATTTTCATACGATTCGTTATTTAAAATTTAAGCAGATATATAGTCGAATTTTGTTTAATTTAATATCACCAAAAGTTGACAAAAGTTCTTCGCCCAATTTAAGAGATATAAAAAAAGAATTTTGTTTATCAATTAAAAAAAAAGTAAGTTTATTAAATAAGGATACATTTTATTTTCTTGATAGATCTGAGTCTTTATCAAAAATTGGTTGGAATTCTAATGATGATAATATTTCTAAGTTGTGGCGATATAATCAACATTATTTTGATGATTTAAATGCAATAGGGTCATTTAAACGTAGAATGTGGCATAATGAATTATTAGAGAGCTGGATAGATCAAAATAAGATAGGTGAAGGAGTGGGTTGGGAACCTTATCCAACATCATTAAGAATTGTTAATTGGATTAAATGGTATTTTTCAGGAAATCATTTATCAGACTCATTTATAAAAAGCTTAGCACTTCAAGCAAGGTGGTTAAATAAAAGAGTAGAATGGCATATTCTTGGCAATCATTTATTTTCAAATGCCAAAGCATTAGTTTTTGCTGGTTTATTTTTTTCCAGTAAAGAATCTGAAACTTGGTTAAAAAAAGGATTAAAAATTATTAATGATGAGCTAAATGAGCAGGTCTTATATGATGGAGGTAATTTTGAACGTAGCCCTATGTATCATGCAATTTTTTTAGAGGACATACTTGATCTAATTAATATTGCACAAACTTATCCAAAGGTTATTGAAGAAAAACAAGTAGATGAATGGATTAAATCAGCAAATAGCATGATTAGGTGGTTAGATATAATGATACATCCTGATGGTAAAATCTCTTTTTTTAATGATGCTACTTTAGAATTTGCACCAAATTTTGATCAATTAATAGAATATATGCAACGATTGAGGATGAAATATAGTTCTTCTAAATTTAATAAAGTTACATATTTATCAAATAGTGGATATGTGCGTTTTACTTCTAACAATATAGTTGCATTGTTAGATGTCGCTCCAATTGGACCAGACTATCTTCCTGGTCATGCACATGCTGATACATTATCTTTTGAACTTTCTTTATTTGGTCAAAGGTTACTAGTTAATTGCGGAACATCAGAATATGAAATTGGCGAGGTCAGACAATATGAACGTAGTACAAAAGCTCATAATACTGTCGTAGTGAATGGTAAAAATTCCTCAGAGGTATGGAGTAGTTTTCGTGTAGCGAGACGTGCATATCCCTTTGATTTTAAAATTGAAGAACTAGAAAATCTTGTAAATATTGGTTGTGCCCACGATGGTTACAAGCGACTTACTGGAGAAGCTATTCATAGACGTAATTGGCAGTTTTTAAAATCTTCAGTTGTTATAAAAGATAATATAGAAGGATCTTTTAAAAATGCTTTCGCTTATTTTCATTTTCATCCTCTCATTAAAATTTCTAAAAAACAAAATAATACATGGAATATAAAAATTTCTAATGGTCGACAACTTACTTTAAAAGTAATAAAAGGTGAACCATTTATTAAAACAAGCTATTATGCTCCTAAGTTTGGCAAAAGATTAAATACACAATGTCTAAAAGTAGCTTTAGATAGTAAAGAAGGTTCATGGATACAAATTTCATGGGATAATTTAAATGAATAAAAAAAAAATTATGTTAGTTTTTGGTACACGTCCTGAGGCCATTAAGATGGCACCACTAGTTCATGCATTAAAAACTAATCCAGATCAGTTTGAGCTCTTAGTCTGCTTGACCTCTCAGCATCGAGAGATGTTGGACCAAGTTTTAGAAATATTTGAAATTAAACCGAATATTGATTTGAACCTAATGAAAAAAGATCAGAATTTATCGAGTCTTACATCATTAATTTTAAATGAAATGCAAACTGTATTTTCCAAATATCTACCTGATGCTGTATTAGTTCATGGTGACACAACAACAACTTTAGCTACATCAATGACTGCATTTTATGCATCTATCCCAGTTGGACATGTAGAGGCTGGACTTAGAACATACGATTTAAATGCCCCCTTTCCAGAAGAATTTAATCGACAAATAACAAGTAAAATCACTAAATGGCATTTTGCACCAACAGAGTTAAGTAAAAAAAATTTATTATCAGAGGGTGTTAATAAATCTTCAATTATAGTAACAGGAAATACAGTAATTGATGCTTTATATTTAGTCTTAAAGCGAATTGATAGAGACGAAGATCTTCAAAAAAAATTAAAAAATATATTAAATTTTCATTTATCGTTTAATTGGAAAAAAGAAAAGTTTGTTTTAGTTACTGCTCACCGAAGAGAAAATTTTGGTGATGGTTTTTTACAAATTTGTACTGCTATTAAAAAACTATCATTAAAATATCCAAAAATACACTTTGTATACCCAGTACATCTGAATCCAAATGTAAATAAGATAGCTTATGAAATTCTTAAAGAAATTAACAATATACATTTAATTAAACCGCTAGAATATGAGACATTTGTTTATTTATTAAAACATTCATATTTAGTTTTAACTGATAGTGGAGGCATTCAAGAAGAAGCCCCTAGTTTAGGTAAACCAGTATTAGTGATGAGAGATACGACTGAGAGACCTGAAGCAGTTGAAGCAGGAACAGTAGAAATGGTTGGTTCAAATTATCAACGAATTATTGATGGGGTATCACTTTTATTGGATGATAAGCAGCATTATCAAAAAATGTCTTGGGCACATAATCCTTATGGAGATGGATTAGCTTGTAAGCGTATAGTAGATGTTTTAAGGACGGTTTGATACATTTTAATTTATGAAAAAAAAAAATCTAAGCGTATGTATAATTGGTCTTGGTTATATTGGATTGCCAACAGCAGCAATTATTGCAAACAAAGGTTTATCAGTTTCTGGTGTAGATATTGATGATAAGGTTGTGTCAACTATAAATGATGCAAAAATTCATATAGTTGAAGCTGATCTTGAAGCATTTGTAAAGTCAGCAGTTTCATCAGGTAGATTAAAAGCTTTTAATAAAGTAAAGCCAAGTGATGTTTATATGATTTGTGTTCCTACACCGTTTCACAAAAATAATGGTATACCAAAACCCAACATTGATTATGTATTATCAGCCACCAAAAATATCGCACCACTAATAAAATCAGGTGATTTAATAATTTTAGAGTCAACTTCACCAGTAGGAACAACTGACAAAATAAAACAAAAATTAATTGACTATGGTGCAAATTTAGAGGATGTGCACATAGCTTATTGTCCAGAGCGAGTTTTGCCAGGAAATATCATGACAGAATTAGTTGAAAATGATCGTATTGTTGGTGGTCTCACATCAATAGCAACAAGGAAAGTTTTGGATTTTTATCGTTTATTTGTAAAAGGAAACATATATGAAACAGATGCAAAAACAGCGGAGATGTGCAAACTGGCAGAAAATAGTTATAGAGATATAAATATTGCTTATGCTAATGAGCTGTCGATCATCTGTAATAAGCAAGGTATTAATGTATGGAGCTTAATTGAATTAGCGAATAAGCATCCACGGGTAAATATATTAACACCTGGAACAGGCGTAGGAGGCCATTGTATTGCTGTAGACCCTTGGTTTATTGTTTCACAAGATAATGAAAACTCGAAATTAATTCAAACTGCTCGTCAGGTAAATAATTATAAGACCAAATGGGTTATTGATAAAATTAAAAGTAAAGCAGATAAATGTATTCCAAAATCTGGCATTAAACCAAAAATAGCTTGTTTAGGTTTAACTTATAAACCAGATACTGATGATTTGAGAGAATCAAAAGCTTTAGAAGTTGCTGAAACTCTATTAGCAGAAAAATATGAAATATGTGTTGTCGAACCAAATATAAATTCGCATAAAAACCTATTAATTTTAAATCTTGTAGATGCAATTGAACAAGCAGATATTATATGTGTATTAGTAAATCATCGTGAATTTTTACAATCTGAAATAAAAGATAAATTAATTAAATGTGAAGCACTTGATTTTTGTGGTGTATTTTCATAAAAATCAATGCGTATTTTAGTCTTAAGTTTTTATTACCCACCAGATATAGGTCCAGGCTCTCTTAGAGCAAAATCAATAGTAGATGCTTTAATGAAGGAGATGCCTTCCAATCTTAAAATTGATGTTATCACAACAATGCCTAATCGATATCATTCTTTAAATGTTTTAGCTTCAAATTATGAAGATAACAATAAAGTGTCCATTAATCGTATTGCTTTGTCAAAACACAAAAATGGTATGTTTGATCAGGCTAAGGCTTTTATTTTATTTAGCTTTGCAGTTAGAAAATTAATATTAAAAAAAAAATGGGACATTGTAATTACCACCTCTTCACGCTTGATGACAGCAAGTCTTGGTATCTATATTGCAAAACAAACAAATTCAAAAATATATTTAGATATCCGAGATTTGTTTATAGACACAATAAATAGCATTTTTAAAAAAAATTTTTTACGAATTTTAATACCAATATTTAAAAGATTGGAAAAATGGACTTTTAAACATGCTGATAAGTTAAACGTAGTTTCACCTGGTTTTTTAGATTACATAAGAGAAGTTAGACCAAATTTAACTCCATCATTGTTTACAAACGGAGTAGATGACATATTCTTAAAATATAATTTTTCAGCAAAACAAATGAATAAAGAACCATTAATTTTATATGCTGGAAATATTGGAGATGGTCAAGGATTGCATAAAATTATCCCACCTGCAGCAAATATCTTAAATAATATAAAATTTAAATTAATCGGAGATGGGAGTGCACGAAAATTATTAATAGACAATTATTTATTAAAAAAACTTAACAATATTGAAATTTTAAAACCAGTTTTACGTAAAGAATTAATAAAAGAATATCAAAATGCTGATGTTTTATTTTTACATTTAAACGACTATAAAGCTTTTCATAAAGTTTTACCTTCAAAAATTTTTGAGTATGCCGCAACGGGAAAACCAATTCTTGCAGGTGTATCAGGATATGCTGCAAAATTTTTAGTTGAAGAAGTTAAAGGTGTGGAAGTTTTTGAACCTTGTGATGTCAAATCAATGAAGTTGGGATTGGAAAAATTATTAAATGGACCAAAAATTATAGACCGTAAAGATTTTTGTTCACGTTATTCCAGAAATAAAATCATGAAAAAGTTGGCTAAAGATATACTAGCTTTATGTAGCTGAAATTAAATTAAGATATATTTCTTAAGAGGTAAGATTAAAGGCTTTTTTTTAATTCTTTTCTTATCTTAAAATAAATCATAAACAAGACTACAAATAAAATTAATGAAGTTAGTGGGTTTATAAATATAAAGCCTAAATAACCAAAAATAAATATAATGATATTTGTAATTGAAATTAAAAAATTAGTTAAAAAAAGTGAGTTACTTTTTTTTAACAAAATATAGTGTAGATGATCCTTACCAGCAGAAAATAATTTTTTTTTGCTGATTATTCTAACTAAATTAATTGATATGAACTCATAAACAAAAATTGAAATTGAAAAAGCAAGTAAAATTGGATGAATATTTTTTTGATTTGCAAAATATATAATCGTAAATCCAATTATAAAACCTAATAATAAACTTCCACCATCTCCTAAAAATAATTTTGGTATTCTGAATATTGAAAAGTTGAAACATAAAAAGATTAATATCGGCAATATGATTACAATTAAAAATAATTTAGTATTATCGTTAGGGAGCAAGAATAATAAAATACTTAATGTTGAAATTGATACAAAACTTAGGGTGCCATCTAAACCATCAAAATAATTAAAAGCATTAATTAAAAAGATTACACTCATAATAGAAAAAGGGATTGAAAAACTACCTAATTCAAGCTCAAAATAATCATAGTTACCAATTTGTTTTAAGTTAAAATTTTCTAATACTATTAAATAAATAATTGGAATTACTTGTAAACTTAGTTTCCCACCTACGTTTAAATTAAATTTATCATCTATAAAACCTACAATTGCTATTAAAAAAGATATTGAGAGAATTATATCAAACTTTGGACTGGGAAAGTTAAATAAATAAATAGCGAAAATATAGGTCAAACATAGAGCCAATCCCCCTGTGTTAGCTGTTGGTTTGGAATGTGTTTTTCTTTTATCTGGTATATCTACTAAATTTAATTTATATGAAACCTTTGATATAAAAAAAAATATAATTAAACTTATAAAAAAATAAAATAGTAACATGTAAGTTATATGCATACTTGTATATTTATATCTCTATTACTTATTATCAAAGATAATATATCACTTAGTCTATTTTATGAATAATTATAAGTACTTAAATCCAGTTTTGATAAATATAATAGTAGCTTCTATAATACCATTTTTAATTTTGGGACCTTTCTTTCCAGATTTAATTGTAAGTACTTCAGTAATATTTTTTTTATATTATCTATTGAGAAATAATGATTTTTATTATTTAAACAATAAACCATTCATTATATTTTTGTTATTTTATATTATTTCAACATTAATCAGCCTAGAGGCTGAAAATATATCACTAAGTATCAAAAGTTCTTTATTTTATTTTAGAATAGGGGTGTTTAGTTGTTTTGTTTGGTATTTAGTTGATAAAGATAAAAGTATTTTAACTTATTTTTATTATGCATTAATTTTATGTTTTTCAGCTTTAGTAATTGATGGTTATATTCAATATTTTACAGGTGAAAATATATTAGGATTTAAATTAAGTGGTATTCGTGTTTCATCATTTTTTAGTGATGAACTCGTTATGGGCTCATACTTATCAAGATTATTCCCCCTATTATTTGCTTTGTTTTTGATAAAAAAAAAACAAAAATTTGAAATTTATTTTTTAGGACTTTTATTTATTTTAGTTGATGTGTTAATTTTTATGTCTGGGGAACGATCTGCTTTTTTCTTTCTAAATTTATCAACAGTATTTATTATTATCCTAATTAAAAAGTATCAGAAATTTAGATTAGTAACATTTATTATAGCAATTATTTGTATTATTTTCTTAAGTTTAAATTCGTCAAGTTTGAACGATAGAATGTTTGTTAGTCCTGCTAAAAATATGGGTTTGGTTAAAAGCTCAAAAGAGACAACTATTTTTACTAAAGTTCATGATAGTCATTATAGAACTGCTTACAAAATGTTTAAAGACAAACCTCTTATAGGACATGGTCCAAAGATGTTTAGAGTCAAATGTAAAGATGAAAAATATGCAAAGGGTATGTTTCCTTGCTCGACTCATCCTCATAATTTTTATATACAGTTATTAGCTGAAACAGGAGTTGTAGGGTTTTTGTTTTTATTCGGTGCTTTAGTTTATGTTGTTTATACAGCTTTAAGGCAATTAAAATCTATAGTCTTTGGACAAAAAAGACCTTTAACTGATTATCAAGTATGCTTATTAGCAGGATTGCTGATTACTGTTTGGCCTTTATCTCCAAATGGTAATTTTTTTAATAATTGGCTCATGATAGTCTATAGCTTACCAGTGGGTTTTTATCTTCAATCTATTTATTCTAAAAAACTCAAAAAAAAGATTTATAAAAACTTATAATTAAGTTAATAAGACATTTATATGAAAAAAAATCCTCAACTACTTTATGATGGTGAAATAGATCTAATTGATATATTAAAAATTATTTGGGATGGTAAAATAAAGTTATTATTAATTACACTAATTTCATTACTAGTAGGATTTGGATACAATTCTCTAATACCAACAAATTATTTAAATTCATTAAGTCTTAATTCTAACAAAAATACTAATCTTTCAAAAATTGATAATATTCGAAAGTTGTTAAAAATGTCAAATATATCAAATCAATTATATCTATCTAAATTAATTATTGAAATTGAAGATTATGAAGAATTTTTATCAATTATTAAAAATACAAAAAAAATTAACATCAAAGATCAAGAAAAAGAATTGTTCAAATATGTAAAATTATTAAAGATTGAGGCTCCCAAAAAAAAAATAGAAAAATATATTATAAATTTAAAATGGCATAATTCTGAAGAAGCACAAAAAATATTGCGAGATACATTAAAACTTTCATCAAAAAATTTAAAAGAAAGAATAATTTTAGAATTAGAGCAAAATTTGGAATTTGAAAAAAAATTACTTTTAAATGCTGATAGAATAAGACTAGATTATTTAAAAGAGCAAAGCGCAATAGCTAAAGAACTTAACATTTTAGATAATCAAATAGATAATATTAACTTAACTCAACCAAGTGTATCCTTAAATATCAATACAGCTGATATTGCCTATTATTTAAGAGGTTATAAGGCAATTGATAAAGAAATTCAGCTAATTGAAAATCGAGATTATCAAAACTTAAAACTTATTGAACAAGAATTAAATTCTTTTAAAGCACAAAATGTTAAATTCGCAGATTATAATGTTTATTTAATGGACGTTAAATCTCTTAAACCTACAAAATTAATTTTAATCATTTCAATTTTATTGGGGTTAATGGTTGGGATATTAATTGTGCTTATCTCAAATGCTTTTCAATCAACAAAAGCATCTAAAAGAAACTAATTAAACATATATTTTAAAATAAAACTAAGATTTACCAAATTTTTACCTATATATTAAACTTTACATCATTAAATATTTTTAGTAGAAATCTGTGCCTGGTAATTATTGCGAAAGTGTAATACCCGATCCCATTCCGAACTCGGCAGTCAAGCCTTTCAGCGCCAATGGTACTTTGTCTTAAGACATGGAAGA
>MDTC01161793.1_pt1 | contig 33508 bp, 30 predicted proteins | sample 811181 | NCBI WGS metagenome assembly MDTC01 (sample SAMN05326644, study PRJNA326480) | marine metagenome | isolation source: seawater | place: Pacific Ocean: North | collected 2011
AAGGATATTCGAACCAGGGGATTATTTTAAAGAAGCTTCTTTTGGCAGGGCTGTTGTAAAAAAAAACAAAAGAGGTAAAGGTTTTGGAGACGAACTAGTAAAAGAAACATTAAAAGCAATGAGAAAAGTTTGGCCAAAAACAAAAGCTAAAATTTCTGCTCAAGCACATCTTTCTGTTTTTTATAACAAACACGGGTTTAAATCAAAAGGTGAAAAATATTTAGAAGACGGGATTCTTCACGTAAAAATGTTTTGTAAACTATAAATTAATGTTTTTTCAACTTATTCAATAACAGATCTAATTCTAAAACCAAGTCGTTGGTATTTATAAAAAAACCAGCATTGTAAACTAACATGTAAGCACCATTGTAAGGCATTTTGTTTGTTTTTTTTTGTAAAACAACACGCAGTTGTCTTTTTATTTTATTACGGTCAACAGCTTTTTTAAAATTACGCTTTCCAACAGACACACCGCATCTAACAAAGTTTTTGGAATCACAAAAGCCAAAAAATTTTAGCAATAAATGTTTAGAACGAAAGGACTCTCCTTGATCAAAAACAAGATCGACAAGTTTTTTACCCTTTAAAGGCTTTAAAGAGTGTGTTTTTTTCATAAACTAATTTTATAACAATTAAAAAAAGAATAACTGTAAATATATTAGGGTGCCAGTGCTCACCACAAAAACCTAAAACATGTAGAATTATTTCAATCATTTTTTGGAATAAATGTTGTTCGTCCGGTCTATATCAGCCATATAAAACGAAGGGTCAATATTAATAAGGGCAATGTTTTCAATGTTTTTAGGAATTGTAAAAATATATTTTGGATTTGACCAAGACCAGTCTTTTTTAACATTCCAAGAAAGACCATATGGATTTTCTTTTTTACCCCTCATTAATGTAATAGGTATGTAGTACATTTCTTTTGAACCGTCTTCAAGCTCAACAAGGACATCTAAAGGCATGGGCATCATTCCTTTGCGCTCCAAAACGATTTGTGTTTCTCCCTCAAAAGAATTTACCTCACCTATAGCATAATCTATAGTGTTGGCCGTCTGTGTCCAGTCGGTTAAATACCACCGAAGCTGAATACCAGAAACACGCTCGGCTATTCTGCGAATATCGTTAGGAACCGGGTGTTTAAACTGATACTCCTTATAGTAAGATTGGAGTGTCTTATAAAGGTTTTCATTTCCTATAATATATCCAAGTTGCCCTAAAAAAACAGCCCCCTTGTTATAAGCGGTGCTTTCGTAGGCATAATTATAGTGGTAGCGGTTCGCGTTAGTGCTTTGAGGTTGTTCTACCCCAGACCTTGCCAGGCTCAAGTAACCACTATATGATCTTTGTAACGGAAAAGGTTTGTTTTCTTTTAAAACATCGTTAACAGCAAGGGTTGAGATAAAAGTTGTAAAACCTTCGTCCATCCACTCATGTTTGGTTTCGTTCGTGGCTAAAACGAACTGAAACCAAGAATGTGCTAGCTCATGTGATGTTACGCCCACCAAAGACCCAAACTTACGCTCACCCGTAATTAAAGTACACATTGCGTATTCCATACCGCCGTCACCCCCTTGAATAACAGAGTATTGTTTATATGGATATGGCCCAACTTTTTCATTGAAATATTCCATAAGGCTGGCCGTAATAGGCTGGAGTTTTTTCCAATTTTCAACAATTTTAGGATTGTTTTTATAGAAAAAATGTAAATCAACATTGTTTGGGCCAGGGTAGATATCGTGAATATAGTCAGTGTCTGCAGCAAAAGTAAAATCATGAACATTGGGAGCTATAAAATGCCAAGTAATCTTACCCTTTTTTGTTTTAGGTTTTTTACGGTCACTATAGCCCTTACCAATTTCCTTGGCGTTTTGAAGGTAGCCACTTCCACCAACAGTATAGTTTTTGTCTAACGTGATTTTAACATCAAAATTTCCCCAGACACCATGAAACTCCCTTCCTGTGTAGGGGTCAGTATTCCAGCCGTCAACATCGTATTCACATAGCTTAGGATACCACTGCGCCATGGAAAAAGCGATTCCCTCAGAGGAGTTTTTTCCTGCACGACGAATTAAGTCCGGCACGTGCCCATTGAAATCTAACTCCAAAACAGTAGACTTTCCTGGCGAGATGGGTTCGTTTAATGTTACCTCTAAAATAGTTCCAGCCTCTTTTATTTTGGTTTTTTTACCGTTCTGCCTTAACGAAGAAACTTTCAAAAAACCGCTTTGATCTAAAGAAAGAGAGTCTATGTCAACTTTAAATCGACCATTTTTATCACCACCGTTTTTTAATCTAATTGCCATATCGCTTCCCGGTTGAAAAGCGTTGAAATACAAGTGATAGAAAACTTTAGAAAGAGTTTCTGGAGAGTTGTTGGTGTAAACTAATTTTTGCGTTCCAAAGTAGTTTGCGCTTTCTGCCTCTAAATCAACAGACATGGTGTAGTCTACTTTTTGCTGCCAATATTGCGCGAGATTAAAGTTAAAAAACAACGAAAAAACAAATATTAAATAGAAATTTTTCATAAACTACATTTAAATAAAAAAATAAAAAGCAAAAGTAATAAACTAAGAACTGAAAAGGTCATTGAATTTAAAAACTTTATTTAAGCGCACTCCTTTTTCAGTTTTTTTCAAAGACACAACTTCGTTGTGGGCGTCATGTTCTAAAAAAAGATAATAATCGTTTTCTGCAGCCTCCCTTAAAAACAAAGACTTTTCGTCCATAGTTAAAAGAGGCCTGGTATCATAACCCATAACATAGGGAACAGGGATGTGGCCAGATGTAGGCACTAAATCAGCAGCAAAGATTAAGGTTTTGCCCATGTAGGAAATTTTTGGAACCATCTGTTTTTCAGTATGACCATCCACAAACAATATTTCAAACCCCAGCTCTGGCTTATATTCAAAACCCACAGAATGATCAGAGACAAAATTCAAACAACCAGAAGACTCAATAGGCATAAGATTTTCTTTTAAAAAAGAAGCTTTTTCTCTTGCGTTTGGTTTTATAGCCCAGTCCCAATGTTTTTTGTTAGACCAGTATCGAGCGTTTGGGAACAAAGGTTTTAAAAACTTCTTTTTGTTATCCCAAACAACCCCACCACCACAGTGGTCAAAATGTAAATGAGTAAAAAAAACATCGGTAATTTCGTCACAAGAAAACCCCGCCCTTTCAATTGAAGAACTCAAACTAAAAGCCCCCCACCTATAATAATAGTTAAAAAATTTTTCAGACTGTTTGTCGCCCATTCCAACATCAATTAAAATGAGACGATCCTCATTTTCTATAAGCATGCACCTGGAAGCCATGTCTATCATGTTGTTGGCGTCTGCTGGATTGGTTTTTTGCCACAAAACCTTGGGTACAACCCCAAACATCGCCCCTCCGTCAAGTTTAAAATTACCAGCTTCAATTGGATGTATTGTCATTTTTAATTTTTTTTCATTGTAAGCCTTAAAACTGAACAAGCAGAGTTTTCGGCAAATTTGTCCCTTCCGGCCCCTAAAAGAACACTAATCCAGTTATCTTTTTCGGGTGCCCCTAAAATTAACAAATCGTATTCAGAAGAAAGGGCAGAAATAGAACCAATAGGGTCTTCGCTTTCTTGAATTTTCAAATCACCAGAGGTTTTTAGGCCAGACAATAACAATAAAGACTTTTGTTCCATTTTTTTTGCCTCAGCTTTTGAAAAAGAAGGGGTGACGACATGAAGAAGGGTTAGTGTGGCGCCATAAAACAAACAAACTCGATCAGCCACTGACAGAAAGTTTTTATCTTTTCTACCCGGCCTAAGAGCAATCAACACCCTTCCAATGTTTTTGATTCCATTGTCTTTAAAAAGAGCAAAATTGGAAGAAACATTAGCCAAAAGCCAGCCTATAGGGTTTTGTACAAGAATTCCACGATGAGCTCTTCCGCTCCAGCCCATCACAAGCCAATCGCAATTTGTTTGCCCGCTTAGTTCCGCAATTGTGTTGGATACTTCGTGAGTAACAACAGACTCAAAATCTATCTTTAGTTTTTGAGAAAGAGAAAGTTTTTTTAGCCGCCTTTCTATTGAAAGAATTTTAGGAGTGTCTTTGTTCACAGCTTCTAAAAAAGTTTGATTAGGGATCTCTGTTATATTTACAGCCTGCACAGAACTTCTGGTGTTAATTGCACAAGCTATCTCAGTTAACATTTCGGCAGAATTTTCGTTTCCAAGTAAAGGAACGATAGTTCCAGCGTCTGACGCAAGCTTTCCGTCTAAATTGTTAGAAAAACCACTTTTTACTACCCCTTCCCCCGCAACAGCGTCTTTTTTGTAAAACAAAAACAAAGCAGGAATATGTCCGTAATTAGTCAATACACCTGTTCTGGTGGCGTTTTTGCCAACAAAGAGATAAACAACAAACCCCAACAAAAAAATGACAAGAACTGACATTAATGGCATCCAACCCAACAAAAACAACAAAACAAAGCCGCTAATAATTCCAAAACCTTGTAAAAAAGGATATAAAGGAGAACGATAAGTGGGCTTGTACCACTGAGCAGAGGTTTCTCTTAAAATAAGAACACAAAAATTTACCGCAATAAACATCATTACCATAAAGGCACTAGCCAGTTTAGCTATTTTAACCACGTCCAAAAAGAGTATGACAACACTCATTATTAGCCCTGTAAAAAGAATAGCCACCACAGGAGTTAAATAATTTGAATGAATTTTAGAAAACAAAGGGGGCATCAATAAATCTCTTGCCATTGCAAAAGGAAACCTAGAAGAAGCAAGAACTCCGGCATTTGCTCCAGACATTAAAGTAAGGACGCCAATAATTGCGGCGACATAACCAAAATACTTTCCTCCCAATAAGTTAGCAACAGTGTGTATGGGCCTTATGTCTACCCCAAGTGATTCAGCAGGGATGTTTCCTACCAAGATAAAAGCGGTAAAAACATAAATCGCAGTTATAGACAACAACGAAAGGGTCATTGCAAGAGGCAGGTTTTTATTAGGGTTTTTAATTTCCCCAGCAATAGCGGCAACCTTTATAACTCCAGAATAAGAAATGTAAACAAAAGCCACCGCTGAGATTAACCCCGCATTACCTTCACTCATAAAAGGAACTAAAAAGGTTGGGTTTGTTTTAGAAAATCCAAATAAAAACACAGTGCTTAAACAAACTAAACTAAGGCTGACAATTATAAGCTGAACCTTTCCAACTTTTTTAACACCAAAAATGTTTAAAAGCAAAATAAACGATAAAAACCCCAAAGCAACTAGGCGGGCCATGTTGTCATTGATGTTAATTAAAACGGATAAATATGCACTAAGCCCAATCAAGGCAAAAGAGCTTTTTAGGAGCAAAGAAAGCCATAGCCCAATCCCAGAAATAGTTCCAAACAAAGGTCCAAACGCCCGTTCAATATAAACATAAGTTCCTCCAGATGAGGGCATTGCCGTGGCAAGTTCAGATTTAGACAATGCCGCGGGCAGAACACAAATTGCCCCTAATAAGTAAGCAAGCCAAACAGAAGGCCCAGTTATATTTGAAGCCAATCCAGGAAGCACAAAAATGCCGCTTCCCAGCATTCCACCAACGCTAATAGCGATTACATAAGACAAAGAAAGGCTTCGTTCTAATTTTTTCATTTACAATTTTAAAATAATAAAAATAAACCTTTAATTCAAAGATTTCTCAGGGAGTTTTTTAACAACACAATATCTTTAACTAGCTGCTTAGCCTCTAGCTCCAATGTGCCATTATAAACCCCTCTAATTTTTTTGTTTTGATCTACCAAAATAAAATGCTCTGTGTGTAGAAATTGGGCGCTATCTTTTGTGTATCCAAATTCTTCTTCCGCAAAGTATGATTTTCGAGCTAATGAATATATTTTAGACTTCTTTCCTGTCAAAAAAAACCAGTTGTTAGATTTGATATTATAAAAACCAACATAGTCTAAAAGTTTTTTTGGTGTATCAATCCATGGAGTAACACTAAACGAAAGAATATTGACCAAGGAATCATTATAAAAAGCCTTTTCAACAAACTTCATGTTGGAGGTCATTTTAGGGCAAATATCAGAACAGGTAGTGAAAATAAAGCTAGCGACATGAATTTTGTTGTTTAAATACTCAGAACTAAAGTCATGTCCGTTTTGGTCTAAAAACAGAAAGTCAGGAATTTGATGGGTTATCTTTTTTTTCGCCTCATTTTTAGATAAAAAATATGGTGTAAAATCAGGGGTGTTATAGTAAGGAAGAGTGTTTAGTTGATTAGTAGAACAAGAAACAACAAGAAACCAAAAGCTATACTTTAGGCGGCCCCTTATAAACATTAACACAGTTTTTTGTTCCAAGAAGCCCATACCGCCGATTGTTTTTAATAATATAGTTTGACTTAATTTTCCCGTTAAGATACCAAGTTTTCTGAACACCATACTCATAGCCGTTTTTAAAATTAGCCTCCTCAATCAACAACCCCTCTTTTGTCCAAACTTTGTTTGTTCCGTTATATTCCCCTTTTTGAAATTTAAAAATAAAATTTTTATTTCCTCCAGCGTAATATCCGACATAGTCTCCTTCCTTTTTACCATTTCTAAATTTTCTTTTTTCTTTAATCTCTCCGTTTAAAAAATATTTTTTCCAAACACCATTTTTCAATCCGTCTTTGTAGCTTCGAACCCACAAAGTGTCGAAGCTATTTGAGTAAAAACGATAAACCCTTCCTGAGTAAGGAGCTCCTTGGAAAAGAATAACACTTTTGGTAAGGTCTATTTTTGAAGAGTCTAAACTAAAAGCCTTTTCGTGTTCTTCACAAGAGAATAAAACAAAAACAAAACACAATAAAAACCTATTGACTAACCGTTCCTGGTGAACCATAATATCCGTTTCCATTAATATAAGGGGCGTCAGCTGTTATGTGATAATGGTATATACCATTAACAAACTCTTTTGTGGGGTGTGAGTGTCCATGAAAAGAATCAAGATCAGAACTAGAAACTGTTTTTCCGGTTTCTTCGGGACCGTAAACAGGGAAGCCGTCCAACAAAAAACCCAAAAGAGCATCTTTACTTGCGCTTGCGGTTAACCAAAAAGGCTCCATATGGTAGTGATATTTACCACCCGAACCATTTTCTGCGCCCGGCGATAAAGGGGCAGGATGACCGTTATAGTTGTCAAAGGAATTAATTTCTTGAGTTAACGGAGCGTTCATAGCGGCGTATTGATTGTAAAAAGGAACCCCGTTCAGAGCAACCCCGATAGGCCCCATTCCAGTCGTGTTAGAGCTTGAAGATTTTGATGGAGAATTAGGGATTTTAAAAGAAAGGTTTAGTTCAGAAATCCTGTTAGGATTTAAATGAAAAGATCCTTTATGAAAAATATTAGGATCTGCTTCTTCGTAGGCCTGGTATTTTTGGTCATGCCATTTTGTGTCCTTGAAATACGGGCTTTTATGGTCAGGAACCCCATTAGTGTTTATATAAACATATCCATCAGAAATTGTAATTTCAGATGTCGTTCCATAGATTTTTTTATAAACATCTAATGAAATTGTTATTGAAGGCTCTAATTCTTTTTCTTCAACTTCTGTATCACTTGAGGAAGAGCACCCTATTAAAAGCGAAATAAAAACAAACAAACAAAAAAAGGCTTTAAGAGAATCTTTCATAACTAAGGGGCTAAACACTTTTTAAATATACAAATTCTTGACACAAAACTCATGCCAAAAAATTAGTCGTTTAGTTTTAAAACGGCCATAAAAGCCTCTTGAGGAATCTCAACACTTCCTATTTGTCGCATTTTTTTCTTTCCCTTTTTTTGGTTCTCTAAAAGCTTTCTTTTCCTAGAGATATCTCCACCATAACACTTTGCGGTTACGTCTTTTCTTACCGCCTTAATAGTTTCTCTTGAAATTATTTTAGCCCCAATAGCTGCCTGAATAGGAACATCAAATTGTTGGCGAGGAATTAAAGTGCGAAGTTTCTCACACATTTTTTTACCAATTTTATAAGCATTGTCAAAGTGAATTAAAGCGGAAAGAGCGTCTACCGAATTTCCGTTTAAAAGCAAATCTACCTTTACTAGTTTAGATGATCGCATTCCAATAGGGGAGTAATCAAAAGAAGCATAGCCTTTGGATACGGTTTTAAGACGGTCATAAAAATCAAAAACTATTTCTGCCAACGGCATGTCAAAGACCAACTCTACTCTTTGTGTCGTTAAATATGTTTGGTTTTGAATTTGCCCTCTTTTTTCAATACACAAACTCATAACATTACCGACATAGTCAGACTTGGTGATTATTGTTGCTTTTATATAAGGCTCTTCAACCCTGTCTAAAGAGCTAGGGTCAGGAAGGTCTGCGGGGTTGTTAACCAAAATAGCAGAATCAAGATCTTTTCTTGTGTAGGCTCTGTAGGAGACATTAGGAACAGTTGTAATTACCGACATATTGAACTCTCTTTCTAGCCTTTCTTGAATTATTTCTAAGTGTAGCATCCCTAAAAAGCCACACCTAAATCCAAAACCAAGCGCAGAAGAGCTCTCGGGTATAAAAACAAGAGAAGCGTCGTTAAGCTGTAGTTTTTCCATTGACGACCTAAGGTCCTCGTATTCTTCAGTGTCCACAGGATATATTCCTGCAAAAACCATAGGCTTAACATCCTCAAAACCGGAAATCCCCTCCAATTCTACTGAGTCTTCATTAATTATTGTGTCACCAACCTTTACCTCTTTCGCGTTTTTAATTCCAGTAATAAGGTATCCAACATCACCAGCTTTAATACTTTTTTTTGGTGTTTGAGTTAAATTTAATGTTCCTACCTCATCTGCACTATATTTGTTTTGTGTCGACAAGAATTTTATGGACTGCCCTTTTTTTATTTGACCAGAAAACACCCTAAAATAGGTTTCTACCCCTCTAAAAGGGTTATAAACAGAATCAAAAATTAAAGCTTTTAAAGGGCCATCAACATCAGTTTCGGGCTCAGGAACTAGAGTTATTATCGCATCTAGTATTTTTTCTATCCCCAAACCAGTTTTAGCAGAAGCGTGTATGATCTCCTCTTTTTTACAGCCCAATAAATCAATAATATCATCGCTTACTTCTTCAGGGTTAGCGGAAGGAAGGTCTACTTTGTTTAAAACAGGAATTATTTCTAAATCGTTTTCAAGAGCCAAATAAAGGTTTGATATTGTTTGCGCTTGAATGCTCTGTGCCGCATCAACCACCAATAAAGCTCCTTCACAAGCGGCAATCGACCTAGAAACCTCATATGAAAAATCTACATGTCCAGGCGTGTCTATAAGGTTTAGGACATAGTCTATGCCCTTTCTAGAGTAATTCATTTGAATAGCATGAGATTTTATAGTAATTCCTCTTTCTCTTTCAATATCCATGTTATCTAATAATTGATCCTGCTTCTCTCTAGACGAAACAGCTCCAGTAAAATCAAGAAGTCGGTCTGCCAGAGTGCTTTTTCCGTGGTCAATATGCGCAATGATACAGAAGTTTCTTATGGTACTCATTGGGGGTTAAAATAAAAAACAAATATAGCTCAATTAATGAACTAGATCTATATGAATTAATATTTTACTTTTGCACAAAACAATTAGCATAGATTTGGTAAAAATAGGAGACATAGAGCTTAAAGACTTCCCCCTTTTGTTAGCCCCAATGGAAGATGTTAGTGACCCCCCTTTTAGAGCCCTATGTAAAGAACAAGGGGCTGACGTAGTATATACAGAGTTTATTTCAAGCGAAGGCCTTATTAGAAGTGCCCAAAAGAGCGTAATGAAATTAGACATCTACGAGAAAGAAAGGCCGGTGGGAATTCAAATTTTTGGAGCCAACCTAGAGTCTATGCTTAAGACGGTTGATATTGTTGAAAAAAGCAAACCAAACATAATTGACATTAATTTTGGGTGTCCTGTAAAAAAGGTTGTTTCTAAAGGAGCTGGAGCAGGGATTTTAAAAGATATAGACTTAATGGTTAAGCTTACCTCGGAAATGGTTAAAAGAAGCTCTTTGCCCATTACGGTTAAAACCAGGTTGGGTTGGGACGACAAAACAATAAGAATTGTTGAGGTCGCAGAAAGGCTGCAGGACGTTGGTATAAAAGCAATATCAATACACGGAAGAACTAGGGCTCAAATGTATAAAGGAAATGCAGATTGGGCTCATATTGCAGCGGTAAAAAACAATTCAAGAATGCATATTCCGGTTTTTGGAAATGGCGACGTAAATTCACCAGAAAAAGCTAAAATAATGAGAGATGAATATGGTTTAGACGGAGCAATGATTGGTAGGGCAAGTATTGGAAACCCTTGGTTTTTTAAACAGGTAAAAGAGTATTTGGATGAAGGCACTACTAGAAAACCACCCTCTCTAGAGGAAAGAATTTTCACCGCTAAAAGACATTTAGAAATGGCAATAAAATGGAAAGGAGAGAGACTAGGCCTTTTAGAGACAAGGCGGCATTATTCAAATTACTTTAGAGGAATATCAAACTTTAAACCTTTTAGAACAAGGCTGGTTACTGGAGAGACAGCCATTGAGTTAATGGAGGTTTTTAAAGAGCTAGAAGAAAAGAAAGCAAGCTTTGAGGCTATTGCTTGATTTTTTTTAACGCAAGAGAAGACAAAAAAGACCCTCCTACCCCCACCACCAAAAGCCAAACTATCACAGCAACAAAGTTGTTTAAATCAAAAACTACTGGATAAGGGAGGGAAGTTCCTGACAAAAGGATTAGCCCAAACTGTTCTTGTATAAATACAATTATACAGCCGAGTACTAAACCAATAGAACCGCCTGAGTATGATAAATAAAGGCCATGTTTAAAAAAAACAGAATTAATTTGACGCTTATGCGCCCCAAGTTTATAAAGAGTTTTTATGTCTTTTTGTTTTTCTACAATTAAAATAACAACAGCTCCAACAGTGTTAAACATAGCTATAATTAAAATCATGCCCAAAACAAGATTAAGAACCAAACCTTCAGCATTAAGCATTTTGTAGTATGTTTCGTTCAGCTCTTGTCTAGTTTTTACCGAAAAGCTATTGCCTAGTATTTTTTTTAATTCATTAGCAACAGAAACCGCAGAAGAATTCTTGTTCGTTTTAATTATAATAGCAGAAACAGCCGACTTGTCAAGTTCAAGAAGTTGCCTAGCGTTAGTAATTGAAGTAAAAACAGTTTTTTGATTGTCAGGTTCGTTAGAGTTAAAAAGCCCAGAAACCATATAAGAATGAGAGGAAAAGTTTTTTTTAAAAAGATTGTTCTTTGATTTTTTTGAAGGAACTACAATTGCTAGGCCTCCGCCATAATTAAACATTCCTAAATTCAATTTATCGGCTAAATCGTAACTAACGACGGCTTCAAATTCTTCTGAAAGAGGGTTTAGCCATTTGCCAAGGGTAATCACGCTGTCAATTTGCACAACTGAGTTGTATGAGTGGTCAACACCAAACAAATAAGCAAAGTCATTTTTTTCTTCATTCTGAACCAAAACCTTTTCTTCTAATATTTTTGACAACGAGAAAACACCACGAACATCTTTGACTTTATTGTAAATCGAATCGGCAACAACAAAATGTTTGGATGAAATGCCCGAAACCTTAATTTCAGGATCAAAAGCCTTGGAATAATTTTCGCCAAAACCTTTAAGCCCCGAAAAAACAGATAGAACCACAAAAAAAGAACAAACAGCGACAATTAAAACAAAAGAAGCGGCTCTGCTAATTATATTAACAATGTTCCATTTGCTTTTCGACCAATAGTACCTTTTAGCTATGAAGCCTGAAAAACCCATTTTAAATGAACTTTCTCTTTTCTAAAAGATCAGTGTCTTTTATAGGATTGGACTTCTCTTTAAGAGCCTTTTCTATCTTACTTATACGATCAAGAGAATCGTCTAAATAAAAATCAATCGAAGGAACTCTACGGACCTGATTCTTGATTAAAATTCCCAGTGAATTTCTTATGGAGCTTTTATTAAAATCAAATAATTCAAACACAGGCTTGGCTTGATTTATCGGAAAAATACTTATGTATATTTTTGCATGAGAAAGGTCTGGGGAGACTTTGACTTTAGTTATTGAGGAAATTACAGAGTTTTTCCCAACACTTTTTAAAAGTTTTTGTAAAATTAAAGTTAAATCATTTTGTAAAATACCTGCTGTTTTTTTTTGTCGAGTAGTTTCCATTTAACAAAAATAAGCAAAAAAGAATCTTGATTAGACTTTAGAAATTCTAAGCGTATTAACCTCTCCTTTTTCAACAATCGGCATGGCTGACAAGTTAATAACGAAATCATTCTTTTTTATAAAACCATTTGCAACTGCCATCTGATTGACCTCTGCAATGGTTGTGTCCGTGCTTACAAAATTATCATAAAAAAGACACTTAACCCCCCACAAAAGATTTAATTGAGACAGAATCCTTTTATTAGATGTAAAAACAAGAATCATGGAATTTGGCCTTAGTGAAGAGATCATCCAGCCGGTGTAGCCACTGTTAGTTAGGGTGCAGATTGCCGAAGCATTCAGTTCATTGGCAATACAAGCAGCGTGAAAACAGACAGATTTTGTTAATAGCCTTTTAGATTTTAAATCAGGAGCGCTAAAAGGACTTTTTATTAAAGGAGAGTCTTCAACACGATTAATTATTCGCTCCATGGTTTTAACAACTTCTAGAGGATACTTTCCAACAGAAGTTTCTCCAGACAACATAACCGCATCCGCTCCGTCCATAATTGAATTCGCGACGTCGTTTACTTCAGCACGTGAAGGCGTAAGACTGTCTATCATTGACTCCATCATTTGTGTTGCGATTATAATTGGCTTTCGAGCTTTTTTTGCCTTGTTAACCAAAAGCTTTTGATTTAATGGAACTTCCTCAGAGGGTATTTCAAGGCCCAAGTCTCCTCTGGCAACCATTATTCCGTCAGATTTTTTAATTATTTCGTCCATGTTTTTAATAGCTTCAGGCTTTTCTATTTTAGCTATTATTGGAATTTTATTTGGGGAGTTTTCTTTAATGAGTCCTTCCAGAAGACCAACGTCTTTTTTTGACCTTACAAAAGAAAGGGCAATCCAGTCTAATTTGTGTTTAATGGCAAACAAAGCATCTTCTTTGTCTTTTTTTGTCAAAGCAGGCAAAGAAATTTGTGTGTTTGGAAGATTTACACCTTTTCTAGACTCTAACGCTCCGCCTTGTAAAACCTTGGCTCTAACTGAATCTTTTTTGTTTGTTTCTAAAACTTTACAAATTAGCTTTCCGTCGTTTATTAGAATTTTTTCACCACGCTTAACGTCTTTAGGAAACCCCAAATAATTTATAGAAACATGTTTTTCATTTCCTAAATTGAGGTTTTTAGTTGTGATTTCTAAAACATCTCCCTTATTCAAAAAACTTTTTTCTTTAACCAAGCCAAGTCTAATTTTTGGCCCTTGAAGGTCTCCCAAAATTGAAACGTGAACTTTTAGTTCCGTACTAAGCTCTCTGATAGCCTTTATTATACTGGCAGTTTCAACATAAGAAGAGTGTGAAAAGTTAACTCGAAAAACATCTACTCCCGCTTTCATTAGCTTTTTTAACATTTCCCTAGATGATGAGGCAGGGCCTAGTGTGGCAACAATTTTCGTTTTATTTAATTTCATTAATCAAAGATTAAATTATGTTTAGATTTTATTTTGTCGCTTGGCAAAAGATAGCAAGATAAAACATCAGGCAACAAAATCAACGATTTAGCAAATTCAGTGCAATAGGAGCCTTCTGCTACCATTTTCAAAAGATAGTCTGTTTTGGAAAATTCAGGAAGCAAAGAGTGTTCAACCACCTCATTTTTAAACAAAGCTCCAGAGCTTTTATTGACTGTCGAAGCCAAAAAAGTATTAGAGTATAGCCAAACTGAGGCCTCATTTTTTTTAACGATGTTTTTATAAACCATATACCTGTCTTGATTGTTTTTGAAAGTAACATCTAATTTAGTTCTAACAAGACTAACCCCAAGTAAAGCGTTTATTTTAAAAGCTAAATTAAACGGCTCTAAGGCACAATGAATACCAAAAAGATGGCCATTGTCGTCAATTTCGTCATGTGAAAGCACATAGTTTGACATTTGCCAAAGATACAATTTGTAAAACTTAGAAACACAAAAAAAAGAGTGGAGATTATTCAAACTTTTTAAAGACGACACAAGCATTATGGCCGCCAAATCCAAAAGTATTGCTCATAGCAAAATTAACTTCTCTTTTTTGAGCTTTATTGAAAGTAAAGTTTATTTTTGTGTCAATGGCGCTATCATTTGTTTGATGATTTATAGTAGGAGGAACAATCCCATTGTTTATTGAAAGTATTGAAGAGATTGCTTCAATAGCTCCAGCGGCACCAAGAAGGTGCCCTGTCATAGATTTTGTCGAGTTAATATTCATAGAATAAAGATGCTCGCCAAATACATCATATAATGCTTTGGCCTCAGCCACATCTCCAAGTTGTGTTGAGGTTCCATGCATATTTACAGTGTCAATTTCCGTTAAATTAATTTTGGCGTCATTAATGCAGTTTTGCATAACCTTTATTGCGCCAATCCCTTCTGGATGTGGCGCGGTCATGTGGTATGCGTCAGATGACAAACCGCCGCCGACAATTTCCGCATATATTTTTGCCCCCCTTTCAATAGCGTGCTCGTAATCTTCTAAAACAAGACAACCTCCTCCTTCTCCAAGGACAAAACCATCCCTATCTTTGTCAAAAGGACGAGAAGCAGACTTAGGATCATCATTTCTTGTTGATAAAGCGTGTAGCGCATTAAAACCCCCAATTCCTGAGATAGAAACTCCAGCTTCTGAACCACCAGAAACGATGACGTCTGCATAACCTAACCGGATGTAGTTTAAGCCGTCAATTATTGCATTTGCAGAAGATGCACACGCTGAAACAGTCGCAAAGTTTGGACCTCTAAAGCCATTTCTAATCGAAATAATACCAGGTGCAATATCAGGTATCATTTTAGGTATCATGAAAGGATTAAATCTAGGCGTTCCATTGCCAGAAGCAAAGCCAAGCACTTCGTTTTGAAAGGTTTCTAAACCACCTATTCCGGCCCCCCAAATTACACCAATACGGTCCTTGTCAGCTTTTTCTAAATCCAAACCAGAATCTAGAATTGCTTCATCTGAAGAAACTATTGCGTATTGGGCAAAGCGATCCATTTTTCTAGAAAGCTTTCTGTCCATAAAATTTTCAGGATCAAAACCTTTAAGCTCACAAGCAAATTGAGTTTTAAAAAGAGAAGCATCAAAATAGGTAATTATATCAGCCCCACTATTACCTGCAATTAGTCCATTCCAATAATCGGAAACCGTGTTACCTATTGGTGTTAATGCCCCAAGTCCGGTAACAACAACACGCCGTAGACCCATAAAAAATTATTTTGAACTTTCAATGTATTGGACAGCTTGTCCAACAGTAGCTATTTTTTCAGCTTGGTCATCAGGAATTTGGATGTCAAATTCTCTTTCGAATTCCATTATAAGCTCTACAGTATCTAGGGAGTCTGCCCCTAAGTCGTTTGTGAAACTAGCGGAAAGAACCACTTCGTTTTCGTCAACGCCCAGTTTGTCAACAATTATTGCGTTTACACGCGATGAGATATCAGACATAATTCTTTGGTTTAAAGTTCAGACAAAAATAAAAAACTTTACATTATATCACCCCTTTTTTAAAAAAATTACAAAAAAAGAATGAAAAATTATATTGAATATAGAATAAGAAATTCGTTATTTTGTCTATTATAACAGATTGAAATTGTCTTTAAAAAAAATTATTTTATTTGCCTCGGGATCAGGCTCTAATGTGGAAAAAATATGTGAACATTTTGAAAAAGAAAAAAATGTTTCTATTGAACTGCTAATCTGTAATAATCCAAACGCGAAAGTATTAACTAAAATACTGAGCCATTCGATTCAAAGTATGGTTTTAGATTATGAAAGTTTTCATAATTCTTCAATTCTTAAAAAGAAACTCTTAAAGATAAAACCAGATTTAATTGTGTTAGCGGGGGTTTTATGGAAAATTCCAAAAGATATAGTCGAAATATTTCCTAACAAGATAATTAATATCCACCCCGCTCTTCTTCCAAAATACGGAGGAAAGGGGATGTATGGTATTAACATACACAACGCAGTAATTCAAAACAAAGAAAAAAAGTCTGGTATTACCATTCATTATGTTAACCAAAGCTACGATGAAGGAGAGGTTATTTTTCAAAAATCAATCAATATTAAAAAAAACGAAACTTCAGTAGAGCTAGCTTCTAGAATTTTAAGACTAGAGCACGAGTTTTTCCCAAAGATTATTAGCCAGGTTTTAGAAAATGAAAGATAAGCTTATAAATATATTTACAGACGGTTCTTCTAGAGGAAATCCAGGCCCAGGTGGTTATGGAATTGTAATGGAGCAAAAAGATACAGGTTATTCTAAAGAATTTTCAGAAGGATTCAGATTGACCACAAACAACAGAATGGAGTTATTAGCGGTTATTGAGGCTTTAAAGAAAATTAAAACAAAAAATGCAGATGTAGTGGTTTATACAGACTCTAAATATGTTTCAGATTCTGTTAAAAAGAAATGGGTTTTTAATTGGCAAAAAAACAACTTTAAAAAGAAAAAAAATGTAGATTTATGGACTGAATTTTTAAAAATTTACCCAAAACATTCAATAAAATTTATTTGGATTAAAGGACACAATGATCATCCTCAAAATGAACGGTGTGACAGCCTAGCCGTTGAAGCATCAAAAAAAAAGAACCCTTTAGTTGACCGGGGGTATGAAAATAAAGAAATGAAATTATTATGAAAAAAACTTTAATTGTTGGAACTGTAGCGTACGATGAAATAGAAACTAGCAAAGGAAGCTCTGGAAAAATATTAGGAGGAGTAGGAACCTACATCGGCTTAGCGTGCTCTTTATTTAGGCTAAAGGCTTCTGTTGTTTCTGTTGTTGGGGGAGATTTTGAAACAGTACATTTAGAATTGTTAAAGAACAAGGGAGTTGATACGCGCTCGATTGAAGTAATGTCAGACGGAAAAACCTTCTATTGGAAAGGAAAATATCATAAAGACTGGAACAAAAGAGATACCTTGGCTACTGAGCTAAATGTTTTGGCAGACTTTGAACCCAAAGTTTCGGCTGATTTTACTTCGTCAGAAATAGTTGTTTTAGGCAACCTACATCCGGCTATTCAGGGGGCTGTATTAGATCAATTAGTCAAAAAACCAGATGCAATCATGCTAGACACTATGAATTTTTGGATGGATTCAGCTATTGAAGAATTGCTTAAAATAATAAAGAGAGTAGACATAATAGTAATCAATGATGAAGAGGCGATTCAACTTTCGGGAAAAGATTCTCTTTTTTCGGCTGCTGAAGAAATTTCAAAACTAGGACCAAAATATGTTATTATAAAAAAAGGAGAACACGGCTCTATGCTGTTTGGGGACAAAGAATTTTTTGTTTCTCCGGCATTTCCAGTGAAAGAAGTAATAGACCCAACTGGAGCAGGAGACACTTTTGCAGGCGGTTTATCGGGATATCTTTCAGAACAAAAGGAATTGAATTTTGAAAATTTAAAAAACGGGATCATTTATGGAACAGTATTGGCTTCTTTTTGCGTGGAAAGCTTTGGCACTTCCAACATGGAAAAGTTAAAAAAAGAACATGTTTTAGATAGAATTAACCAGCTTAAGGCATTCACAAAACACTCTGTTTAAAAAAGATAATGATTTACTAATGGCACTTTAAAAAAATAGTTATTTTTACAATTAAAGTCAACTACACCTATGAGCGACCAAATTAATCATGAATGCGGAATAGCTCTTATCAGACTGCTTAAGCCTCTTGAATTTTATCAAAAAAAATACGGAACCATAAATTATGGCGTGAATAAAATGTATTTGATGATGGAAAAACAACACAACAGAGGACAAGACGGCGCAGGGTTTGCTAGTGTAAAACTTGAGGCCAAGCCAGGCGAAAGATATATTCATAGAAAAAGATCAGCAGGGAAACAGCCAATTCAGGAAATTTTTCAAGAAATAAATAATGAAATTTACCGGCATACTTCTAAAAACAAAAATGATAACGCCCCCTACCTTGGGCAATTAATGTTGGGACATGTTAGATATGGAACCTTTGGAAAAAACAACATAGAAAGTGTTCATCCATTTTTAAGACAAAACAACTGGAAACATAGAAATTTGATTGTTGCAGGGAATTTTAATATGACCAACAACCAGGAACTTTTTGATAATTTAGTCAAATTAGGGCAACATCCAAAAGATAAAGCAGATGGAATTACAGTGATGGAAAAAATTGGACATTTTTTAGACGATGCAGTATCCAAAATTTACAGAAAGTTAAAGAAAGAAGGGGTTAGTAAATTGGAGGCCTCTGCTTTAATAGAAAAAAGACTAAAAGTGTCTAAAATATTAAAAAAAGCATCAAAAGATTGGGACGGAGGTTATGCCATGGGAGGACTAATAGGACATGGAGATGCCTTTTTTTTAAGAGATCCTGCGGGTATTAGACCAGCATATTATGCTAAAAATGACGAGGTGTTGGTGGTAGCTTCAGAAAGACCAGTAATTCAAACGGTTTTCAATGTGAATTTTAAGGACGTCAAAGAGTTGGACCCAGGAAAAAGCATAATTATAAAAAAATCAGGAGAGTTTTCAATTGAGCAAGTGTTAGAGCCAACAGAGAAAAAATCATGCTCTTTTGAAAGAATATATTTTTCAAGAGGAAGTGACGCTGAAATATACAATGAAAGAAAAACTTTGGGAAAATTACTTTTCCCAAAAATATTAGAAAGACTTAAAGGTGATTTGATCAATACGGTTTTTTCTTATATTCCAAACACTGCAGAAACTTCTTTTTACGGTTTAGTTCAAGAAGTTCAAGATTACATGCATAACCAGGCAATAAGAGAAATAGTAGACAATAAAGAAAAAATAACATCTCAAAGATTGGATCAGTTGCTTTCAAATAAGCCTAGAATTGAAAAGGTTGCTATAAAAGATGCGAAGCTTAGAACCTTTATAGCGGATGATATTAACCGAGATGAACTTGTGGCCCACGTGTATGATATAACCTATGGGTCTATAAAAAAGACAGATAATCTTGTTATCATTGACGATAGTATAGTTAGAGGAACTACTCTTCAAAAAAGTATTTTAAAAATATTAGATAGACTTAACCCAAAAAAAATAATTGTAGTTTCGAGCGCACCACAAATTAGATATCCCGACTGTTATGGTATTGATATGGCAAGAATGGAAGATTTTATTGCTTTTCGCGCAGTTTTAGAGTTAATCAAAGACAATAAAAAAGAGTTGTTGAACAAAACATACAAAGATTGTTTAGAAGAGCTAAAGCGACCTTTAAATAAAATGGAAAATAAGGTAAAAGCAGTGTATAATGATTTTTCAGAAGATCAAATTTCAGAAAAGATTTCTTCAATGCTTAAAGAAGAAGGAATTAATGCAGAGATCAATGTGATTTTTCAAACGGTACAACATCTGCACAAAGCATGTCCTGAAAACCTAGGTGACTGGTATTTCACTGGCGATTATCCAACACCTGGAGGAAATAAAGTGGTAAATCAAGCTTTTGTTAATTTCTTTGAGGGAGTTAATAAAAGAGCGTATTAAGTTTGCCTAAATCTTTTCTAAATATCTTTTAGAAACTACATCCCAATTAATCACATTGAAAAAACTAGAGATGTAATCGGGCCTTCTATTTTGATAATTTAGATAATAGGCGTGCTCCCAAACGTCTAAGCCAAGAATAGGGTAACCCTCACATCCAATACCGTTCATTAAGGGATTATCTTGGTTTGCAGTTGAACAAACCTCCAGTTTTCCACCTGGAATAACACAAAGCCAAGCCCACCCTGATCCAAACCTAGTTCCCGCAGCCTTTGAAAAAGAATCTTTAAAATCTTCAAAACTTCCAAAAGATAGATTTATCGCATCCAACAAATCTCCGGATGGCACACCGCCTCCATTAGGACTCATAACGCTCCAAAATAAGCTGTGATTAAAAAAACCCCCTCCATTGTTTCTAACTGCCATATTATTCATGTCTAAATTTGATAGAAGATCCTCAATTGTCGAGTTCTCTAAAGAAGTTCCCTTTATTGCATTATTCAAGTTGTTGGTATATCCAGCATGATGTTTTCCATGGTGAATCTCCATGGTTTTGGAGTCAATGTGAGGCTCTAATGCGTCATTAGAATAGGGAAGTTTGGGTAATTCAAAGCTCATGATAATTTTTTTAAAGCAGATTAAAACATTTATAAAATTAAGGAATAATCATGTATTTTTATAGGTATATAAAAAGTTTTTTTGAATTCTAACTACGAAATTTATAATGCATCTGCAGGCTCCGGGAAGACTTTTGCTCTTACAGCACGCTATTTGTCAAAGTTTTTAGGGGATTCTGAAAAAGAAAGTTATAGAAAAATATTAGCATTGACTTTCACAAACAAAGCTTCTGAGGAAATGAAAAATAGAATTTTATTATCTCTAAAAGAGTTCTCGGACAGTAAAGCCATTAAAAATCCCTCTGATATACTAAAAGCCGTAAAAGATCAGCTAGACATTTCAATTAATGAAGTACACATTAGAGCGAAAAAAAGATTAAACCTTTTGCTTCATAATTATTCGTTTTTTAATGTTTCAACTCTCGATAGTTTTAGCCACAATATAATAAGATCCTTCTCTAAAGAACTAAAAATCGTTTCTGATTTTCAATTGATTTTAGACTCAGAACAATTTATTGACGAGTCAATTGAAAGGCTATTAGGTTTAGTTGGCATTAAAAAGGATGTTACACGGGCTTTATTAGATTTTGCAAATTCTAAAATTAGGGAGGGAAAATCTTGGGATGTAACGTATGATTTAAAAACTCTTTCTTCTCTTTTAAACAATGAGAATTATTACAACAAAATTAAGAGTCTTGAGAAAAAAACTATGAAAGAGTTTATTTATGCTAACCAGAAAATATTTAATACTATAATAGAATTAGAATTACAAATAGAAAATCAAGTCCAATTATCTGAGAATGCAATAAAACTATCAAAAATTGAAATAGCTTTTTCAAGAAATAGCTTCCCTTTATTTTTAAAAAAATTAAAAAGAAAAGATTTCAGCCAGATTAACTTAGAACCTATTAGAAATCTGTTTATAAAAAACACGATAATAACAAAGAAATCAAGCGAGGGGAATGAAGAAAAAATTTTAGTTTTAAAGGAAAAGCTTTTTGAAGTATTTGAAGAAATAGAAAAAAAAAATGGAGGAAAGGAGCATTTTAAAATCTTTTCAACAATCCATAGTTCCTGTTTCTGTCCTGAATCAATTAAAAATAAATTTAGATAAAATACAAAACGAAAAGGGAGAACTGTTAATTAGTGAGTTTAACAAAATAATTAGCGAAGAAATAAAAGGCCAGCCAGCTCCTTATATTTTTGAAAAAATAGGCAACAGATTCAAACATTATTTGATAGACGAATTTCAGGACACTTCTTTACTTCAATGGTCTAATTTGGTTCCTCTAATCTCTCATTCTATCGAGTCAGGAGAAAACGAAAAGGACATGGGCTCTTTGATGATAGTTGGTGATCCAAAACAATCTTTGTATCGGTGGAGGGGAGCTAATCCCGATAAGTTTATTTCTTTAATTAACAAAGAGAACCCTTTTACGGTTACCAACACAAATAAGATATTGCCAAAAAACTACAGAAGTTGCCATGAGATAGTGCTTTTTAATAATTTGCTTTTTAAACACATTTCCAAAACATTTCATTTTAAACAAAATCAAGAAATTTATACAGATGGATGTTCACAGGATTTAAATGACAAAAAAGGAGGATTTGTTTCCATAGATTTTTTAGAAAGGCATAGTGAAAAACAATTAAACGAACGAGCCTTTTTAAGTAAAACACTTAACATAATTAAAGATTGTAAAAAAAGAGGGTTTTCTTACTCTGATCAAAGTGTTTTGGTCAGAAACAAACAGCAAGAGAGGATAATTTCAGAATTTTTCATAAAAAACAAAATACCTGTAATTTCTGCGGAATCTTTAATGCTAAAAAACTCTAACAAAGTAAGACTTTTAATAGAGCTTATTCGCTTAAGAAGTGAACCAGATAATTTGAATTCAAGAAAAGTTGTAATCAAATATTTTATTGAAAAAGACAAAAAGGAAGATGCTTTTGATTTTTATAGAAATCTATTAAACCAAAAAATTGATGAGTTTTTCGAGACTCTAATAGGCTTTCCATTTGAAGATTTCGTTGGAGAGCCTGTTTTTGATGGAATCATGAATATTCAACACAAACTTTGGTTCAGTACAAGAGAAGATGCTCACGTGCAGTTTTTTATGGAGGAATTATTTGATTTTTTTCTCAAAGGAAACAGAAATGAATTACAATTTTTAGAATTTTGGGAAATAAATAAAGACAAATTAAACATCGCAATGGCAGGAGACAACAATGCGGTGCAAATTCTTACAATTCATAAATCAAAGGGGTTAGAATTTCCTGTAGTAATATACCCCTTTGCGGATTCTCTTTCTCACCGCCCTAACAGCCAAAGAGTTTGGCTCCCTTATAATTGTCAAAAGATTAAGCTTGATCTTTTAGTGCCATTTAATAAAACAGTCAAAAGCGCTGGTGAAACAGGAAAGAATATTTACAAAAATACTCGAAGAGAAGAAGAATTAGACAACGTAAATATTTTATATGTAGCATTGACAAGAGCCATTAACGAAATGTATGTAGTCGCAACTCTACCAAGTAAAGGCTCTTTACTTTCTCACAACGAAACGCTTCGATCCTTTTTTGAGAGCTCAGAGGCGTGGGAACAGGATAAACTATCTTATAGTTTTGGCAAAAAAAACAAAAACTATTTTTCTGAAAACCCTAAAAAACAATCTGAAAAAAAATATGAGCAAAGTTTTCCACTCCTTGTTTCCAAACCCAATTTTGATGATTTTTACAAAGACGATCAAATAGTTTTTGGGAACCTATTTCACAAGTTAATGTCCAAGATTAAATATTCTTTTCAGTTTGAACAAGAAGCCAAACTATTTATGGAAACGGAAAACTACAAAAAAAATGTTTTGAAGGAAGTTATAATACTTGTGAAACGAACAATTGAGAGCACATCTATTTCCAGTTATTTTACAAAAGAATTTGAGGTAATTTGCGAGAAAGAAATTTTCACTAAAAATAAAGAAATTATTGTGCCCGACAGAGTTGTTGTTTCACCAACCAACCAACACATCATAATGGAGTATAAAACTGGTGAAAAAAGAGACAAAGACATCTTCCAAATAAAAAAATACGCTAATACCCTAAGCAACATGGGCCTAAATGTTAAAAATAGTATGCTGGTGTATGTGGGTGACTCTATAGAGGTAATAGATGTTTAATTTCAGAAAACCCATCCATCAGGAGTCTTATATTCAGTAAATTCATTAAGTTTGCATTTAAGGAATTTTATAAAAAACTATTAAAATGAAAAAATTAGGAAAATTAATTTTTGTTTTTACTGTGCTGTTTTACTCTAGTTCTATCTTGGCGCAAGATAAAAACAACCAATGGCAAGTTAGCTTTGGATCAAGTGCTATAGATTTTGTTAATGAGGGTACAAACGTAATTGCAAATAAAAGAGCAAACGTTGATACTTGGAATTATGATGTGGGAGCATTAAATTCAATAAGCTTATCTAGATACAGTGACGAACACTTTAATTATGGGTTTAAAGGTTCTTTTAACACTATCACAACTATGGGAGATGGCAGTGGAACGTCCGTTGACGAATTATTAACTAGCTTAGACGTATATACTGAGTATAACTTAGGCGATAGTTTTAGTTTTTGGAATATTCATCCATTTTTTGAAGGCGGCACAGGATATTCTTGGTTTGGAACCCAAAAATCATTGACTTTGAATGGAGGGGTAGGAATTAAAATACCTTTTGACGATAAAGTTGCATTAAAAATTAATTCCTCTTACAAGCATGCTTTTAATGACATGCAAAATTTACGACCTCATGTTCAGCACACAATCGCTATTGCATTTAACTTTGGTGGAGTAGATAGTGACGGAGATGGTATTTATGATCAATATGATGACTGTCCTGATGAGCCAGGGCTTCCTGCTTTTAATGGATGTCCAGACAACGACGGTGATGGGATAGAAAACAGTAAGGATGTATGTCCTGACACACCAGGTTTAGTAGAGTTTGATGGTTGTCCTGATTCAGATGGAGATGGAACCCAAGACTCAAAAGACGCTTGTGTTAATGAACCAGGCTCTATTGAAATGAACGGTTGTCCTGATTCAGATGGAGATGGAGTAGGGGATAATGTTGATTCCTGTGTAGATGTGGCGGGCCCTGTTGCAAATAACGGTTGTCCATGGCCTGACACAGATGGAGATACTATATTAGACAAAGATGATAAATGTCCAAACACACCTGGATTACTTAATAACAACGGCTGTCCTCAGCCAACTAAAGAGATAATGGAAGAGCTTAACGCTGTAGGAGCAAGAGTACCATTCTCGTTAAACGCTGCAAACCTTAGTGAGAAAGTTACTAGACTATTGGGGATTGTTCAAAAAATAATGGAAAAGTATCCAACTACAAGCTTTATAATTGAAGGACACACAGACACAACTGGACCAAAGGCTTTTAACCAAAAGCTCTCTGAAGACAGAGCCAACGCTGTATTGAACTTTTTGGTTACAAATGGAGTAGTGCCAGAAAGACTTTCTTCTGTAGGCTTTGGTGAAGACAAACCTTTAAACTCTAACAACACAAGAAAAGGAAGAGAAAGTAACAGAAGAGTTGAGTTTAAGGTTGTTGAATAGATTAAAATTTAATTAACTTAAAAAGCGCCTAATATAATTAGGCGCTTTTTTTATTTTTACCCAGATGGACTCTTTTTTAGAAAAGGTTATTAGCGACATTAATCTAAGAAACACAAATCTTAAGTCCACCTGCTTTATCCTTCCAAACAAAAGGTCTTCAATTTATTTTAAGCAAAAAATATTAGAAAAAATTAACAAACCAACCTTTTCCCCTGTTATTCAGAGTATAGACTCTTTTATTATAAAAATATCTGGACTTAAAGAGGTTAGGCAGTCTGAACAAATATTGACTTTATATGGGCTATACATTGATTTTAAAAAGAACAAAAAACCAGAATCTTATGAAGAGTTTAGGGCATGGGCACAGACTTTTCTTAATGACATAAGTGAAATAGAACAAAACTTATTAGATGTTCAAATGATATTATTTGAACTAACAGAGATAAATAAAATTAATAATTGGAATGATGAAAAAAGCATTGAAAAAGAAAAGGCCATGTTTTGGGAGATGTTGCCAAAACTATATTCACTATTTAAAAAACAATTAGCTAAAAGGGGAGTTGGCTCAAAAGGAATGTGTTATAGAGAGGCTAAAGAAAACTTGGAACATTATAAAGGAGCAAACAATAAAACACGGCATATTTTTATTGGCTTAAATTTTTTGAGCAAATCAGAAGAAATGATTATCAACGAATTACTGGCATTTAACAATGGAGAAATTTATTGGGACATTGACAAAGAGTTTGTAAGAAATAAAAACCATGGGGCATCTTTTTTCATAAAAAAATATAAAAATAAGTGGAAACGGTTTGAAAAATCACCTTTTAAATGGGTAGGAGAAGATTATTTAAAGAAAAAGAACATACACATTTTAGGCACCCCAAAAACTATAGGGCAAGCTAAGGCTGTTGGTAAAATTTTATCCACATTAGACAAAAAGAAATCCAATAAAAATATTGTTGTATTGGGAGATGAATCAATTATTAGTCCAGTCCTAAATTACATGCCAAAGGAATGCGAAGACTTGAACATCACGATTAAACCAATATTGGCGTTAACGGAGATGAAAAACTTAGTTTCGGAAATTTTTAAAATTCAAAAGAATAACGAGCCTTCTCTGAAATTAAATTTTATAAAGATAAGCTCTTTAAGACTTGTTAAAGGCTCCTTTCCCTCATATGAAAAACTAGAAACAAAAGAAAAGAAAATAATTCTTGGGATATTTGCTAAATGGAAGACACCCAGCGAAGGGTTGAGTAGATTAAAGAGCTTTTTTAATGTTCTTTTTTTTAAAACAAAAGCAAATTCGAATGATTTTATTCAAATTAAACACATTGTAGCCGCTTTAGAGCAATCGTCAGACTTACTGATAAACCATCCTTTTATTCAAGAATTACATTATTTAAAAGATATAATTCTATTTCAATTAGAAGAAACATCATTTGGTTTTAAACCAAATTTAAATGCAAATACTCAAATTATGGGTATGCTTGAATCTAGAGCTATTGATTTTGAAAACGTAATAATAACCTCAGTAAACGAGGGAGTTTTACCCAAAGGAAAAACCCAGAATTCTTTAATTCCATATGACTTAAGAAAAAAACACGGATTACTAACTTATGGAGATCAAGACGCTATTTATACATATCACTTTTATAGATTAATTAAAAGAGCTAAAAACATCTTTTTGATTTATAATAATTTTAATACAGGTGTATTAGGAGGCGAAAAAAGCAGGTTTATACATCAGATAGAAATCGAAGAAAAACACAATATTTTTACAAAGAACTTTAATCCTGTGATTTATTCTGAAGAAAAACACACAGAATTATTAAAATCACCTGGTGCCATAAAGAGATTACATGAGTTGGGAAAGACGGGCCTCTCGCCATCTTCTTTAGAAAACTATTTAAAAAATCCAGAAGAATTTTATTACAAAAATCTTTTAAACATTTATGATAATGAGGAAAAAGACAGCATAACCCCTAGAACAATGGGGCTCGTTTTTCACGATACTTTGGAGGCAATTTACTTGCCTTTTGTAAATAAAAAAATTGAAAAGGAAAAAATGCTAGTTGCACAATCAATGGTTAAAAAAAAGATAGAAGATTCTTTTATTAAAAATAATATTAAAGATTATGACAAGGGAAAAAAACTAATTGCTTTTGAGGTCATTAAAAATGCTATAATTACGCTAATTAAAAACGAAATAAAAGACATAGAACAAGGAAACGTAATAGAGATACTTTCATTAGAAAAAAAAATAGAGTATGACTTTAAATTTATCGACTTAAAACATTCTGTCAAACTAAAGGGCATAATAGATAGACTTGACAAAAGAAATGGCATTATTAGAATAATTGATTACAAGACAGGGCTGATAAAGCCTAGAGAAACTACAGTTAAAGAGATGTCATCTTGTTTTACCCCAACACACTTAAAATCTATGCAATTACTTTGCTATGCCCTGATTTATTTTAAAAACAATCCTAAATGTAGTTTTTTAGAAGCGGGGCTAATTTCTTTTAGAGATCTTAACAAGGGGCTGATGAAATTTGGAATTAAAGAATCTTCAGAAAAAATAAACCATAAAATTGATTCTCAAAAAATAAAGGAATTTGAAAAGAGTTTAAAAGATATAATTGTAGAAATCATGGATCCAAACCGATCTTTCACCAAATAGGTTTAAACTTAATTAGGGCTGTAATTAATTTGAATAAGGACTTCATTTCTTCTGTTAAAAACCTTATATGGACTATTGTATGATAAAGCGATTGGTTCTTCGTTTAGAACAGACAAGTTATTTTTTTTTACTGTTTTCAAAAGAATCTGATGATGAGTTTTAACCTTTTCAGGATTGGAGTATCCTCCGAATTTAATTGCAGCATAATAACCAGGTTTTGAGCTATAAACCTGAATGTCTTTGTCTTTAGGTAAAGCTGCCGTTTCAACAGAGTATTTTGAGGGCAAAACAAACTCCATGGTGCTTTTTCCCTTTGTTTGAGTCATGTAAACAGGGGTAGTCATTGCTATTTTCTCGTTTTTATTATTGTTCCCACTGATATACTTAAAAAGTTTAGAAAAATTCCTGTTTGAGCTAACTTTTGCTTTCATTGAAGGGGGGTAAAAACGTATTTCTATGTTTTCTAAGCTTTTAACAACTTCATATTTTTGAGTTTCGTTTTGTTGAGAGAACATAATTAAAGAAAATAAAAATAAAGAGATATTTTGAAATTTTTTTTTAGACATGGTTATAAATATATAAAAAGAATCTATATCACATATAATAACACAAGAAAGTAATGAGAAGTGCTTCCTGCTAAAACAAATAAGTGCCAAATTGTATGAGAATATTTCATTTTTTGAAGGCTATAAAAAATAGTTCCAAAGGAATAAAACCCACCACTAATTAGCAGAAGCATAAGGCCCTTGAAGTTCAAGAGGCTTAATATCGAATTAAAATCTAAAACAATCAACCATCCCATGGCTAGATAAAGAAATAGAGAAAACTTCTCGTATTTTCCAGTAAAAAATATTTTAAAAATAGTGCCTAGTATTGCTATAGTGAATACGGAAAGAAAGATTTTTAAACCAGAACTGTTATAAAGAGTTATTAAACAAATTGGTGCATAAGAGCCTGCAACTAGGTAAAAAATACTTATATGATCAAAAACTCTAAGCTTTTTTTTAAGCTTTAAGTCTGTCGTGTAATGATATAAGGTAGAGGCTGTGTAAACACAAATCATCCCAAACTCAAAAAAAAGAATACTGACTAAACTAAATTCGGTTAGGTTTTGATTATAATAAAGCAATACAGGCAAACCTATTAAGCTAAAGATCAGCCCTATAAAATGAGTAGTAGTATTCCAAAACTCTTCTTCTTTACTTTCCAAGAGTGTATTTATTTAATATACCAGACTTAATACTTTGTCTATTAATTTTTCCATTTGTTCTTTCAAATTTAGTTAAAAAGAAAACCTCTTTAGGCCTTTGATGTTTGTTTAATTGACTAAAGAATTTCTTTGGTTCTGCAGGAATTTTCTTTTCAAAAACTACAACAATTTTTTCTCCTAAAATAGAATCAGGAATACTACTTATTATAAAGGGCTGAGTATAGTAATTACTTAAAGTTTTTTCAATATTTTCAGGGTTAAACTTAATTCCTCCAGAGTTTATTATAAAGCCACTTCTTCCAACCCAATTAAATTTAGTGTTGGAAATTAGCTGAACATTATCATTTGTTTGAATGGGGGTTTTAGAAATAAAAGGTGCACTAATTTCTAAACAGCCTACATTTTCTTTAAATGTAATTCCAGGTAAACTTTCAAAAGACTTTTCCCCTGCACTTAAGTTTTTAACCGCAATATGGGATACAGTTTCGGTCATACCATATGTTTCAAACACACCGGTCGTTTTATTAACGATTTTCTCTATTAAGTTTTCATTAACAGGACTTCCTCCAATGATTAAACATTTTATTTTATGAATATAATTAATAGTTTTTTCTAACTGAAAAGGAGTCATAGCTGCAAAATCAAAATTTTGACTGAGCTTATTTATAGGGAAGGCGCTTGGCTTTATTACATGCAAATCTAACCCCAGTACTATTGCCCTTACGATCATCATTTTTCCAGCAATATATTTTATTGGTAAGCATAGAAGCGCATTATCTCCAGGCATAATATTAAAGTATCTTCCAGTGTTTTGAGCTGATAAAATCATTGCCCTTTTATCTACTTTTATTTCCTTTGGCTTTCCGGTTGTTCCGGATGTTTTAAGATTGATTTGATCATTGTCATTTAACCATTCAGAAAGAAAAGACGCCAAGCTTTTATTTTTAATTAAAGAATTTTTATTTTTAAAAGCAAAAGCTAATTTTTCAAAGCAAACTCCATTTAATTTAAATTTAGGATGAATTTTTTGATGATTTATTGTCATATTAAGAAATAAAATGCTTAAAAAAATCAGAGTTCCAGGCGGCATCAGAATTGTATTTTAAAAATCCATTTTCGATGAAATAAGGAGACTCTATATTATTGGTAAAGAGCATTCCGGTGCCTAGACCTTGCCGTAATAATGGTCTTTTGTTAAACACCCATTGCGAAATGGCATTAAGACCAATATTGCTTTCTAAAGCACTAGTTGACCACCATTGAATATTTAAGGAGGACGCTAATTTAATCCAATCATCTGCTTTTTCAAGACCTCCAATTAGACTTGGCTTTAAAATTATATAAGCTGGATTTATTTCAATTAACATTTTTTTTTGCTCATTAAAATCTGATATCCCAATAAGCTCCTCGTCTAACGCTATTGGAATTGGAGATTTATCGCAAAGAAAAGCCATTTCTTGCCATTTTTTCACAGAGATAGGCTGTTCAATGGAATGAATTTTAAAGGCAGAGAGCTTTTTAAGCTTTTCAATTGCAGAGCCTAAAGAAAAAGATCCATTAGCATCCAACCTTAGTTCGATGTCAGATTCTGAATACTCAGAACGAATTGATTTTAAAATTTCACATTCTAAATTAAAATTTAATGCTCCAACTTTTATTTTTATACAATTAAATCCAGATTGGATTTTTTCGTTTATTTGACTTTTCATAAAAGACTTTTCCCCCATCCAAATTAAGCCGTTGATAGACAACGAATCCTCACCTTTTGTGAACTTAGATTTAGAAAAGACAAATGGATTTTTGCTTTCAAAAGAACGAAATGCTGTTTCCAATCCAAATAATATTGCAGGATAGCTTTTTAATTCTAAAGAAAGATTTGCAAATCCAAGATGAATTTTACTACAGATATCTTTTAATTTTAATTCAAAATTAGCGTCAGGGTCGGGGCTTAATCCTTTTATTAAACTACATTCTCCAATTCCGTAATTGTCACGATTTGTAATTATGATAAACCAACTTTCTTTGTCATTTAAAACCCCCCTTGATGTTCCGCTTGGAATTTTAAATTTCAGTAAATGTCTAAAATAATAGGCTTTCATGCATTATAAAATTTCATAAAAATATAATGATAAAATGATAGAATATAAAAAAGCAGATAGCCCCAAAGGTTTTAGAAACTCGTCAAACTTTTTGGGAGTTTCGATTTTTGAAACTTGAAAAACATGAAAAATTAGCCACAAAACATTACAAACAATTAAAAACGATAGTAGATTGGAGTTGGACCCTAGTCTTATATGAAAAATACCCATTAAAATTATGGCGCTAAAAATTAAAAACAAATGGTAAAGTTTCGATTTGAAAACTCCAAGCTTTACTGCAATTGTGTGTTTTTTTGATTTGCGGTCATTTTCTATATCCCTCATGTTATTTAAGTTTAAAACACCCACGCTTAATAACCCAATTATGCAAGATGGATAAATTAAAATATAGTTTAGGGTTGAGGTAAATAAATAATTAGATCCCAATACACTAATAAGCCCAAAAAATAAAAAAACAAAAAGATCGCCAAAACCCGAGTATCCATAAGCATTTTTGCCAACGGTATATTTTATGGCAGCAGTTATAGACAAAAGGCCAAGCAAAACAAAAAATATTAAATTAATCGCATCTCCCCAAAAAGAAAGAAGCACCAGGGATAATGTTAAAGTAAAGGAAATTATGATTGAGATAAAAATACCTTTTTTCATTTCGCCCTGACTAATACTTCCACTTTGAACTACTCGTTTAGGGCCGATTCTATTGTCGTCAGTTCCTTTTATCCCGTCTCCAAAGTCATTCGAAAAATTGGATAGAATTTGATAAGAAATTGCGGTAAAAATAGCCATCAAAAATATAGTAATATCAAACTTGTTTTCTAAAAATGCAGCAAAAGAACCTATTAAAATTCCAGAAATAGACAACGGAATTGTTCTGAGTCTAGCTGCCAAAATCCATTCATTTAGCTTTAAAGGCATATTATACAAATTATTAGAATTCAATCAGTCTCAAGGAAATTTTGGGTATTTTTTAAAATTTGGATCTCTTTTTTCTAAAAAAGCGTTTTTTCCCTCTTGAGCTTCTTCAGTAAGGTAATATAAAAGGGTAGCGTCACCAGCAAGTTGCATTAAGCCATGTTGGCCATCTAATTCTGCATTAAGACTTCGTTTTATCATCCTTAAAGCTAGTGGACTTCTTTTTTGCATGATGGCACACCATTCAAGAGTAATATTCTCAAGCTTTTTTAATGGTACTACTTTATTTACCATCCCCATGTTTAAAGCTTCTTGTGCGGAATATTGCTCACAAAGAAACCAGATTTCTCTTGCTTTTTTTTGACCAACATGTCGTGCCAAATAAGAGGAACCAAAACCACCATCAAAACTCCCTACTTTAGGCCCAGTTTGTCCAAAAACAGCATTTTCACTTGCAATGGTGAGATCACAAACCACATGCAGAACATGACCACCTCCAATGGCATATCCATTAACCATGGCGATTACAGGTTTAGGAATCTCTCTAATTTTTTTATGTAAATCTAAAACGTTTAAGCGAGGTACTCCATCATCACCAATATAGCCTCCAGATCCTTTTACATTTTGATCACCACCACTACAAAAAGCTTTTTCCCCGGCACCTGTAAAAATAACTATGTCGATATCGCTTCTTTCTTTACAAATGTCAATTGCTTCAAGCATTTGAATGTTTGTTTCTGGCCTAAAAGCATTGTAAACTTTAGGCCTATTGATAGTTATTTTTGCCACTCCATTATAAAATTCGAATTTTATATCAGAGTATTCCTTTATTTTATCCCATTTGATATTCATCAACAATTTTTTTTAAATATAAGGCTTCTAAAGATTAAATACACTTCAATTTTTTGACAAAAATTCAAAGTAATTTTTTAGAGTTTCTGAGCTTAAATCTGAGGGTGTAGTGATTTCTAAAATTTTAGGTTTTTTAGATTTATTAAAAAAAGTTTTTAGAGCGAGCTTAATCCCCCATTTTGTTTTTTTGTTTTGGTAGTTAAACCCATATAATTGAGCTATTTTTTTAGCTTTTAAACTATGTTTAGTTTCTATAAATTTTGAAAAAATTTCATTATTCTCGTGTCCTGGGAGAATTCTAAAAATTCCTCCTCCACCATTGTTTATCAAAATGATTCTAAAATCTGATTTAATATAATTATTCCAAAGCCCATTTATATCATAGAAAAAACTGAGGTCTCCAGTTATTAACAAGACAGGAGAATTACTTGCAACTGCGGATCCAACTGATGTGGAAGTACTTCCATCAATCCCGCTAGTCCCCCTGTTACAGTACGTGTAGTTAGAATTGGAAAGTTTAAAAAGTTGAAGATATCGTATTGGAGAGCTGTTTGCAGCTTGAATTTGGTATTGTGCTGGAATTCGAGATGATATGGTGGAAAAAACAATTAAATCTGAAAAACCGGCAGCTTTTATAAATTTATTGTGAGCAAAAACCCTTTTTTCAGAAATCCTTTTCCATGAATTATAAAAATCAGAACATATAGGCTTTTTGGGTAATACGTGATTAAAGAATATGTTCGGCGAAGCAACAAGGTGTTTTACGCCTTTAAAGTAAGTGTCCTTTGCCTCGTTTTCACCAACATGAAGATGTAGGCCAGGGGGGT